>Ga0075163_10003717_pt1 | contig 20500 bp, 18 predicted proteins | sample JI1023141ADNA_FD_71478 | JGI IMG/M metagenome (GOLD analysis project Ga0075163, IMG submission 71478) | Wastewater effluent complex algal communities from Wisconsin, to seasonally profile nutrient transformation and Carbon sequestration -... | ecosystem: Engineered > WWTP > Effluent > Algae... | reverse complement strand
CCGACTCGTCGAGCACGTGGCCGCTGACGCCGATGGCCTGCTCGCCGCGAAACAGCACCTGCTCGACCCGGCAGCCAGAGACCACGTGCGCTCCAGCGGCCACGGCGCGCGGCAGGTAGGTCAGATCCACGCTGAGCTTGGCGCCGTGCGGGCAGCCGAAGTTGCAGCGCGAGCAGCCGCAGCAGCCATCGGTGTTGCGCTGGTTGGGCGCCAGCTTGTAGCCCAGCCGCTGGGCGCCCTCGCCGTAGAGCACGGTGGAGCGCGAGCGCATGTGCTCGGGGACCGTTTCGACATGGATGCGCCGCTCGACCGACTCGAAGTAGGGGCGCATGCGCTCGGGGGCAAGGTCGGGCAGGCGGTGCTCGGTGGCCCACTCGTTGAGCACGCTGTCGGGCGTCCGGAAGCACACGCCGCCGGTCATCACCGACGAGCCGCCCACGCAGCGGCCCATGTGCACGTTGATGAGCGGGCTGTCGCCCACGCCCAGCGCGAAGGTCATGCCGCTCTCGCGCCACGAGCGACGCATGGTCTCGCTGGGGCGCATGCGCCCAAGCTCTGCGGGCGGCAGGTAGGGGCCCTCCTCCAGCACCAGCACGCGCAGCCCCGATTCGGCAAGCTCGGCCGCGACCACGGCGCCGCTTGCGCCCGAGCCGACGATGACCACATCGGTGTCGAGCTCCAGCGCCTTTTTATCACCGGCCCTGGGCGCCAGCCCCGCGTCCACGGCCAGCAGCGGCTTGACTGTCGACGACGACATCATCATGGCACCTCGCGGGGCGGCAGCGCGCCCTGACGCAGGCAGCTCTGGACCACGCCCAGCTCCGCCGCGGCCGCCGGCTGTTCGTAATAGAGGATGCACAGGGCGGCCTTGACGGCCAGGACCAGCGGCGCGCCGAGGGGGCTGTCTTCCATGCGGCTGAGGGCGCGGATGCGCGTGCGCAGCGGCAGCCGGGCGAGCGGCGGCGCCCGCAAGACCCAGAGCGGCGCCAGCGCGACGAGGGCAAACAGGCACAGCACAAACAGCGTTCGCGCGCGCAGGCCTGAGGCGCGCAAGAGCGCCAGCATCTCGCGCTCGATGAAGTCGATGCGCTCGTTTGGGACCGGGCTGCCGCGGTAAAAGAGCGCTTCGGCGACCGAGCGGATGGCGCGCCCGGTGTGCGAGTGTTCAACCGGCAAACTCATGCGCGCAGCATGCCCAAAGGGCAGCGCCTTGACAACCTTGGCTCGTCTCGGGAGGTCGACTTACAGGACGCGCAGCGAGCTGCGGGTCTTGATGCGCGTCGCAAGCAGCTGGCGGGCGGTGGTGAGCGGCGCGTGCCAGGATGCGGCGGCGGCCTGCATGGCGGCATGGACGCCGGCATCCGGCTGATCGCTGTCGAGATAGAGGGTCGCGAGCAGCTCCCAGGCCGGGCCTGCATGCGGATCGAGCTCCACGGCCTGCCGGAGCGCGGCGATGGCGGCCTCCAGATCCCCTTCATCGGCGTTGAGCTCTGCCTGCTCCAGCAGGTACAGGGCTGACCCCGGGTCGTGCCGGCGGCCGAGCTGGATGCGCTTGCGTCGCACCGGCAGCGTCAATCCATCGTCGGTGAAGACGTCGCGGAACTCGCCCTCGCGATCGACCAGCAGCCCCTCGCGGGCCAGCGTCGAGTTCAGCCACGGCTCCATGCTGCTGCCGACCACGATGGGATCCGGGGACTCGTCGTCGACCAGGTAGATGCGCCCCTGGCTGTCGTTCGACAGCCACAGCTCGCCGTCGGGACTGTCGCCGATGCGCAGGTAGGCGGGGTGCTCGCGGCTGCGCTCGACCTCGTTGACTGCAAACAGCGTGAAGGTCTCGTGAAACAGCGTGGCGCCGTTAAACGAGCGCAGAAACTCGCGATAGCTGGGTGGAAGCTCGCAGCTCAGCTGCTCCTCGGCCTTGAGCAGCGCCTTGTCGGTGGCGGAGCCAAACAGATGGTGCACACCGGCGGCGTAGCGGCCCACCGCTGTGCGCAGGTTCTCGAAGAAAAGCATGGGGAGTTACTTGAGGGTGCAGCCGGAGGAGATGCGCGCCCGCTTCTCGGCATCGCGCATCATCTTGATGTCGCTGGCGCTCGGCTTCTGGTTGGCGGGGGCGACGCGATAGGCGCTGCACAGCATCTCGGCGCTGTCGCGGTACTTCTTGGACTTGTAGTAGTCCTGGCCGGCGTTGACCAGCTTGCCGCGCAGCTTGTCGGCGAACTCCTGGCGGTACGAGCTGTCGAGCGACATGGAGTCGTAGACGCGCAAGGCGGCCTGGAAGCCGTCGGGCGTGCCCTTGTCGAGCTCGATGTTGCCCTGCTTGTACTTGCCCTCGTCCTCGGCGGCGCGGCTGGCCTGGGCGCGCAGGCGGCTTGCCTCCAGGTTCACCGGATCGGTCTCCAGGGCCTGCTCGGCGGCCTCTTTGGCCTTCTGCCACTCGCGCTTGTTGAACGCTTCCTGGGCAGTGCGGACCTGGTTTACGGCCTCTTGGATCTTGGCGGTGATCGCGCCCTCGACCACTCCCTTGGGCGGCGAGGAAGGAACGATGATCTTGATGATCCAGATCACCCACACCAGCGCAGTCACGCCGGCCAGCGCCAGGAAGGCGCTCTTGAGCCACGGCGGGCCCGCGGTCATGCCGAAGCCGCCGGCGTCGGGCGAGGCTGCACGGGCGCCGCCGCCGCCGCCGCCGTCGAGGCGGAACATGACCTCGCCGAAGCGCACGGTGTCGCCGGGGCCAGCCTGGGCGGTCGAGATCTTGCGACCGTTGATGTAGGTGCCGTTGGCCGAGTTCAGATCCTCGACCTCGATGCGGCCGCCGCCCAGACGCTTGAGCTTCGAGTGCTTGCGCGACATCGAAGGATCGTCGAGAACGAGCTCGTTGCCGACGCCACGCCCGACGGACATCTCGGCCAGGGGCGGCAGATCGAACACGCGGCCGTTGTACTGGCCGCCTTCAGCGATGAGGCGCACCAGATCGCTGGGGCCGGATGCGGCCGGCGCCATGCCCATGGGGCCGCCCGGCGGCATCACGCCCGAGGCCGCAGGGTTCATCTGCATCGGCGGGCCGCCCATCATCATGGGAGGCGGCGCCATCATGGGAGGCGGCGCTGGCGGCACCATTCCGGGCAGGCCGCCCATCTGGCCGCCCATCTGGCCGCCCATCTGGCCACCCATCTGCGGGGCCATGGGCGGCGGCGGCGGCGGCGCTGCTCCAACCTGCTCGACTATGAGCCGGAACTCGGCAATCTCGACCTTGGTCCCCGCGGGGATCGGGGTCGGCGTATTGGCCGGGATGCGCGCGCCATTGATGGTCACACCGTTGGCGCTGCCATCGTCGACGATCGAAACACCGCCCGCGTCCACGCGAACCCGACAGTGCCGGCGAGACACACTCGGCGACTGCAAGACCATCTGCCGGTCTGCATCTCGTCCGAGAGTGAACTCGCCCGCATCGAGTTCCTTGCGGGAGATCTCCCGTCCGTCCTTATCGGTGGCGATTACTCTCCACACAGTAGCTCCACCTGACTGGGGTTAGCCTGCAAACGCCGGCACATGGCCTGTCGCCACAAACTGCCCGTCGCCGCCTTCTGGCTTGAAGATAAACACAGGGATAAGCTCGATGCCGCCATCTTCGCCAAGCGCTACCTCTGCGATCTCCATAACACGGTAGGCACCCGCAGCGGTACGACCAACGTGGATGGCCAGGTTCACGCCCTGCGCCAGCTCCTCGCGCAGCGCCTTGCGTGAGGGCGACTCGCTGGAAAGCCGGGCCAGCGACTCCAGTCTACCGATCGACTCGCGCGCCGACGCTGCATCCACACCGACGACCACGCCCTGACCGCCGCACAGCGCCGCTGCCACGTCGAGCGCTTCGGGCCCGCGCACATCGGTGATCATGAGGTGATCCGGGTGCATGCGGCCGGCGTGACCGATCAGGTTGCGAATCTCCTGGCCGCGGCCGATGAGGCCGATCCAGGCGGCGTGCGTTCCCGATAGATCCAGCTCGCTGACCGGCTCGACGGTGACCACCCGCGCCCCGGCGGCAGTGGCGCCACCGAGAGCCCCGAGCACCACACCGCGACCGTATCCGGACACCATCAGGTTGCGGCGCTCGCGCATGCAGACCTCGAGGAACTCGGACATCGCTGCCGAAAGAACCCCAAGGTTCACCAGATCTTGCAAGCGGCCGCCGGTCTTGCGCGCCCGCCGCAGGATGAGCGACGGCACCCGCGCATGCGGCGGCAGGGCGGCCTGCATCAGAGCGCCGTTTTCCAGCCGCAGCTCAAGCAGCGTCGAGTCGAGCGACCCACCGACGCGGCTGACCAGGCGATGAATCGCCCGCATCAGCGAGTTGGCCGACGAGAACATGCGCTCGTGCAGGCTCTGGCCGGTGCCGCGATCGACGTAGATGCGGTCGTGGCTGGCCACCGCGACTTCGTGGATGCTGTCGTCTGCCATGAAGTCATCGAGAGGACCGCTGCCGAGAAGGTCGGCGATCACCTCTTTGGCCAGGCCGTCGCTCTCCAGGCCGATGGGGAGCGGGAACACCTTTTCCGACTGCTCCTTGACCACCCGCTCGATGCGCGGAGCGGCCTCGGTAAGCTGCTCTGGCGTCGCGCTCTGAAGGTTCAGCTGATCGAGGGTCTTGGTGATGACCTGATTGAGCGCCTCCATGTGGCGACGGCGCTGCGGATCCTCGATGGGCTGCGAGCCCGAGCCGAGGGCAGAAGCCCGTCCACTTGCCGGCAGCGCAGAGCTGGTGGCTCGCTGCGGCGGCCGGGCTGGCGGCGGTGCGCCGGTGCTCGGACGGGACAGCGGCGGCCGCGCGCTCAACGGCGACGGCGGCGTCAGCGCCGGGGCCGGGGGAGTCGGGGCCGGCGGTGGCGGCGAGGTCGTCACCGATGGCGCTGCCGTCGCTGCCGGCGGCGCCGAGGGTGGCGCAAAGCCCATGCCGCTCGGCGGCGGCGACATCAGGGTGGGCGCCGGAGGCGGTGCCGCCGACGGCGGTGGGGTCACAGCGCCAGCTGACGCCAGCGGGCTGCCCAGCGGCGGTATGCGCGGCGCATCGGCGTGCATCTGCGTCGCCTTGTCCGAGATCCGATCCGGAGACAGCACCGGACGATCGAGCGGACTGGCATCCAGATCGCGGCTGGCGCGAGCCAGCGGATCCGTCGAGATGACCGGGCGGCCTCCCTCACCGAGCGCCGACATGGGCGGACGGGTGGGCGGACGCATCGAGGAAGAGGGCGGCGGCGGCGGCGGGGTCGGGCGTGTCGGGCGGCCTTCGCCCAGGCCGGAAGCCGGGCCTGGAGTCGGAGACTTGGCCGACGGCGCATCGTCGTCGTCATCGTCCATGCCCGCAGCCACGTCCATGGAGGTGGCCTCGGTCCGGATAGCCGGCACTGTTGCCAGTGCGGGGCGCGTACCCGGCCTCGTGGGCGGCGGCGGCGGCGGCGGTTGGCGACCAGCACCCTCGATGTCGGCAGTGGAGCTCGTCGACGGTCCCGTGCCTTCTTCGATGGTCATGATGAAGTCACCGATATAAATCTTGTCGGTGCCCTTGATGACCAGCGGGGCGGTGATCTTGCGCCCGTTGACGTAGGTGCCGTTGGTGCTCTTTAGATCGACAATGATGAACTTGCCGTCTTTGTAGACGATCCGGGAGTGACGCTTGGATACATTCCCTTTGGGGAGGACGATGTCATTTCCCTGAACTCTGCCGATGGTGATCTCGGGCCTGTCAAATTCAAGGCGCTTCGTCTCACCGCCTTTTTCACTGATCAAGATGGAGAACATATCTGGGCATTCTCCTGCGCCGGTGTCTGATTTGCCCCTGTTTCCCTCGGCGCATACGTGGCTCCGATTGGGGCATAACTTACGATGCTCGTCGGTTCGGGATCAAGCGCTACGATAGCAAAATCACGCGCCGGCCGGAACAGATAGTTACGTTGGCGACCTGATTCGACGGGTCCGCCGGGCGGCGCTGCTGGGCTTGCGCTGGAAATAGCCCTGGCCCCTGTGCTATCCGTATAAAGACATGCAAAGATCGAACAACCGTCTTAGCACCCTTGTTCCCACGCGGCGAGTGACGCTTCAGGCCATCGGCAGTGCGCTGCTGGCGGCAGCTGTGCTACCGGGCAGTCTGCTGGATGGCCTGGGCGCTGGCGTCGCGCAGGCAGCCGGCGCTCGCTACTTCATCCGACTGCGCGAAGTCGAGATTGCCCAGGAGGCTGGCGGGCCCACTCCTGCGGCCGGCACTGCGGCTGCTCAAGAGGCTGCCGCTGCTCCGGCGGGCGCCAATCGGGAGCTGGCCATCAAGCTGGCCCACGACGATCTCATCGACGCGCTCAAGAAGCGGCCCGAGGTCGTGATGGAGCTCGACGGCGTGCCGGCCGATGCGCCGCCGGCGCGCTTTGGCGAGGAGCTCAAGCGGCGGGGCATCAAGGGCTATGAGGTGACGCTGCGCATCCTCAAGCTCGACCGCAACGTCAAGCCGCCGCCGGCGGGGCGAAAGTTTCGACTGCTGGAGCAGAGCGTGAAGCTGGCGCTCGTCGGTACGCTCTTTCCCGGCGAGCCGCAGCTGGCCCTGGGCGGCGACGGTGAGTCCACGGTCCAGATCGAGGTCGGAAACCAGATCAGCGAGTCGCAGGAGCGCGATGTGCTGGTGGACTCGATCCAGGATGCGGTCACCCAGGCCGTCGCGCAGGCGCTGCGCAAGCTCCAGCTGGGTCCCATGAAGCCGCCCAAGGATCCGCCTCGCCGTCGGAAATAGCCGTCTTTACACGGCCGCTCAGGCAGGGCAGAGTAGGCGCACATGCTGCGCTTTGATGCCACCAACGCGGAGTGCCTGGTTTTCACGTATAAAGAGGGGCTGCTGTCGGGCGTCGCTCACGATCTGAAGCTGGGCGTGACCCGATTCAGCGTCGAGCTAGACGAGGAGCGGCTGAGCCTGACCGCCGAGTTTGACACCCGGTCGCTGCGCGTGGTGTCGGCGATGCGCGACGGGCAGGCGATGCCCAGCCTGCTCGGCGCATCGGATCGGCAAAAGATCGAGCAGAACATCTTGGACGATGTGCTCGACGCCGAGAGGTTTCCCCAGGCGTCGTTCGTTTCCACTGAGATCAAGAAGCTGCCCGAGGGCGAGCGCTTCCTGGTTCGCGGCCGGCTGACGCTGCACGGCCGAACCAAGGAGCTTGAAGTGACTACGCAGCTTGCGAGTGGTCGTCAGACGGCCGAGGTGACGCTGCACCAGCCGGACTTCGGGATCCGGCCCTACTCGGCGATGCTGGGGACGCTGCGCATCCGTCCCAACATTACGGTTTGTCTGCGTCTGCCGTTTGCTGCGCCTGCGTCACCCGCAGCGCATCCTTGAGCATGCGGTGCGCGCGCAGGCGCCGCGTGCGCACGCCGCCGACCGTGATGCCCAGCGCCACCGCGACCTCATCGATCGGTCGCTCGTCAATGTCGCACTGGAGCACCACCAGGCGGTAGCGCTCGGGCAGCTGCTCGATGGTCCAGCGCAGCAGCTGGGCGCTCTGCGCCTCTTCCAGCTGGCGCTGGGGGCCGACGCTGCTGCCACAGCCGTGCAGCCAGCTGCTATCCCGCGGCAGCAGGTTGAGGGCACGCGCGGTGCGCTGCGTGGCGCGTCGCTCCCGCCGCAGGGTCATGAGTACGGCGTTGGCGGCAACCCGGTACAGCCAGGTGCTGAGGTGGGCGTCGCCACGGAACCGCCCCAGGTTGCTCAGGGCCGCGACCACGGCGTCCTGCGCAGCATCTTCGGCGCTCGAACCGCGGCGCATCATGCGCTGCGCCTGCCGCAATAGCGCAGGGCGGCTGGCGGCAACTGACTGCACCAACGAGTTACAGGCTTGAGTCTGGTTGGTTTGCATTTGTGCGCTCCTGATCGCGAATCTATTAACAAAGGTTCTACAATCCAGGTTAGGGCTTGTCAAACCCTTTGTCGGATCATTGTCTAATCTTCGACGCAAACCTCTGGAATCACTCGGGTTTTATCTATCATGAGCAAGTCCAATCGTTTGACAAACCCTTGACAAGGAAAGACGAACTGGACAATATTTCAGCTGTGAGCAAGTACCGCATTCGCACGGTCGCGCAGATGACGGGGCTCTCGCCCGCCCTGATTCGGGCCTGGGAGGCGCGATACGGGCTGGTGGCCCCCGAGCGCACGCCGTCCGGATATCGGGTCTACTCGGACGAAGACGTGCGCATGCTTCAGGGGGCGCAGCGGCTGGTTCGGCAGGGGATCTCGCCCATGCAGGTGGCGCGGCTGCCGCGCTTCAAGCTGCGCGATGAAGGCACGTCGCTGCCGGCGCCGGCGCCGCCGATCGCGCAGCCGCAGGTCAGCGAGGGGCAGTCGCCGCTGCTCTTCGCCGAGCTCATCGATCGCGTGATCGAGTCGTTTTCAGCGTTCGACAACCAGCGCACCGAGGAGCTGATGGGCCCGCCGCTGCTGCTGCTGCCCCCGGGGGTGGCCTGCCAGCGGTTCCTGGTGCCGCTGCTGCGCGAGGTGGGCGAGCGCTGGCATCGCGGCGAGCTGACGGTGGCTGCCGAGCACTTTGGCACGAGCATCATCCGCACCAAGCTCCAGGGGCTGCTGGAGATCATGCGCCACGGCCAGAAGGGGCAGCGCGTGCTGTGCATCTGCCCTCCGGGCGAGTATCACGACGTCGGGCTGCTCATGTTTGCGCTGGATGCCGCGAGCCAGGGCTGGGATCCGCTGTATCTGGGGCCCAACGTGCCCATGGTGGATCTGGGGGCGGCGGTGCGCTCGGCGAAGCCGGAGCTCGTGGCCATGTCGCTGGTGCTGCGGCGGGAGGCGGCCGAGCTGCGGCAGCTCCTGCAAGACGCCAAGGCGGCGATCGGGGATCAGTGCCCGCTGCTGGTCGGCGGTCGGGCGCTGTTTGGATTTGACGATATGGTGCGCGAGGTGGGCTGCTATCAGCTGCCGCGCTCGGGGCAGCTGGCGGACGTTCTTCCCAGCCGTTAGGCGGCGTGGAACTTGGTATTGCCGAGCGAGAAGCGCTGCTGCTTGACGACCAGCCAGAAGACGTACATGCCGAAGGTCAGCGGGATGAGGATGCCGCTGAGCATGAGCCACAGGAGCTCGCCGCCGGTGCCGGTGAAATCGCCGCGGTAGGAGCGGCTGCCGACGTGGATGCCGGTGTTGCGCAGGTAGAACTTCTGGAGGTTCACCTGGAACCACGGCATGTAGATGCCGAAGGTGATGCCGGTGAGGATCATGCCGAGGAGGAATGTGCCGATGAGGCCGCCGCCGGTACCGACGAACTCGAAGCGGCCGATCTGCTCGCTCGACTGCGGTGATACGGCCCGGATGGTGAGCTTGTCCATCACCAGCTTGCGCAGGTTGCAGATGAACCAGGGCAGGTAGATGCCGAAGGTGATGCTGGAGAGCAGGCCGCCGATGATCATGGGCAGGATCAGATCGCCGCCGGTGGCGCCGAAGTTCAGGCGATACTGGCGGCCGTCGGCGCCGGTGGCGATGGAGTTGTTCGAGAAGAAGCGCCCGACGCTGGCCACGTACCAGGGGGTGTAGATGCCGAAGGTCAGCGGCACCAGCAAGGCGGTCAGGTAGACCTCGATCAGGCAGAGGCCGCCGGTGCCGGTGAAGGCGACCTGGAGCGGGCCAGCCGGGGTGTTGATGGTGGTGCGCGAGTAGAAATACTTCTGGATGCGCACGAGCATCCAGGGCGCGTAGAGGCCGAAGGTAATCGCGGTCAGAAGGAAGCTGATGAGCGCCTCGCCCAGGAGCTCGCCGCCGGTGCCGGTGAAGCTGAAGCTGACGGCGGCCGCCGAGCTGGCGGGCAGGCTGGCCGCTGGCGCGGAGCCGGCTGGGAGCGAACGCTGGGGCTGTTGCGAATTCTGAATGTCCATACTTGGTTTGCCTCCGGGCTACATCGCTGCTGATGTGCAGCAGGGGGTGCGTGGGATTGGGCTGATCAAAGACGGCGCAAAGTCAGGGTGATCGTTCCTTCGGCAGCGCGCTCGCCGGCCTGGTCGGCCACCGAGACGTGCAGCGGAACGTCGAGCTTGCCCTCGGCAGTGAGTCGCGCCAGGAGCTCCTCGGGGGTGCCTTCGGCGCCGGGGACGGGCTGCGCAACCGCCCACACATCGCCGCGGGCCGGCTTGCGAAAGCGAAGCTCCACGGCCTTGCTCTGGCAGATGACCTCGGTCGCGGGCAGCAGCATGTAGCCGAGCGCGAGCGCGCAGGTCTCGGCCGCGGCAAACAGGACGCCGGCATGCAGCGCGCCCGCGTGGTTCAGGAGCGACGGCTCAAACCTGAGCAGCAGCCGGGCTGAGGTCGGCGAGACCTCTTCCAGCTTCAGGCGAAGGGTCTGTGCCAGCGGAATCTGTTCGGTGACCAGGCGCTGTAGCTCGTCGCTATTCATCGACGAGCTTCCTCACCAGACGTCGGGCGGGCCGGCTGCGAGACCATTTTGGCAATATTAGCCTGCTTTGGTTGGTGGGGGAACTGGGAGAACGAACCACTGGGGGAAGGGTAGGACGCTGACCTACTCCATCTCCGAGTCTTCGTCATCCGAGGTGCCGTCGTCGTGCTGGTCGCCGCCTGAGCCGGTGGTGGACCCGGGCTCGGCGGGCTGCGCGGTCGCCGGTTCGGAGGCGGAGTCGGCGGCGGGCGGCACCGGAATCGGTGTGCTGCCGGCTTCGGCCCAGCGCGAGCGCACCTGGCCGGGCAGGGCGCTCACGATGCGATCGCCCCACTCCATGGAGACGCCGGTCAAGGCGGCCCGCCGGTACAGGGGCGCGATGGTGAGGCTGCACTGCCAGTGCACGAGCGGCGTGTCCGGTCCCTCGGCCGGCGGCTTGCCCGAGTCCTTGCCCGAGTCCTTGCCCGAGCTCGGCGGCAGCGGGGAGGTGGGCTGGCAGTCGGCTGTGGCTGGGACAAAGCGCCGGCCGCGCTCATCGGTGAGCACGAACAGGCGCGTCTCGGGCGGACGGGCCGGGCCGAGCAGCGCGACCCGGACGCTGCCTGCCGCCGGATCCACGGCAACGACCTCCAGCCGCGAAGGCATGGGCGGCGGAGCCGGCGGACGGTGCTTGCGCGAGCCGCGCCGCCCGCCCTTTTTGCCCTGGCCCTTGTGCGAGCGGCTTCCAGACTTGCTCGCTGCATCGGCAGGGATGCTGCCGAGCAGGAGCAGTGCAGCGGCCAATATGGAAGCCAGCGCGCGCATGGACTAGTCGTAATACTCCGCGCCCAGGTGGGTGATCATCTCTTCGCCCTTCATGTAGCGCAGCGTGTTCTTGAGCTTCATGAGCTGGATGAACAGATCGTGCTCGGGGTACAGGCTCGGCGCGGTCATGGGGCTCTTGAAGTAGAACGAGAGCCACTCCTGGATGCCGCTCATGCCCGCTCGGTTCGCCAGGTCCAGGAACAGCGCCAGATCCAGCACGATCGGCGCGGCCAGGATCGAGTCGCGGCAGAGGAAGTCGATCTTGATCTGCATCGGATACCCGAGCCAGCCAAAGATATCGATGTTGTCCCAGCCCTCTTTGTTGTCGCCGCGCGGCGGGTAGTAGTTGATGCGCACGACGTGGTGGAACTCGGAGTAGAGGTCCGGGTACAGGTGCGGCTGAAGGATGTGTTCGAGCGCGCCCAGCTTGCTCATCTCCTTGGTCTTGAACGACTCGGGGTCGTCCAGCACTTCGCCGTCGCGATTTCCGAGGATGTTCGTCGAGTACCAGCCCTCGAGCCCGAGGCAGCGCGCCTTGATGCCGGGGGCGATGATCGTCTTCATCCAAGTCTGACCGGTCTTGAAGTCCTTGCCACAGATCGGCATGCCGGTCTGCTTGGCCAGCTCGAACATCGAAGGAAAGTCGAGCGACAGGTTCGGCGCACCGTTCGCGTACGGTACGCCGGACTTGAGACAGGCGTACGCGTAGATGGCCGAGGGGGCGATGCTCTCATCGCTGCGGCGCAGACCCTCCTCGAACGCGGCCAGCGAGGCGTGGCAGTCGCCCGGCTTCTGGTAGACCTCGGTCGAGCCGCACCAGACGGCGACGACGCGGTCGAGGCCGTTTTCCTTCTTGAAGTTGGCGATGTCGGCCATGAGCTGCTCGGCCAGATCCATCTTGGAGGTGCCCTTCTTGACGAAGGTGCCGTGGAGCTTCTTGACGTAGCTCGGCTCGAAGACACCGGGCATGGGCTTGATGGTCTCGAGGTACGGCCGCACCTCGGCCAGATCTTCGCGTGAGAGCACGCCGGCGTGAGCCGCAGCTTCGTAGGCGCTGTCGGGGAAGATATCCCAGCCGCCGAACACCAGATCGTCGAGCGTGGCGAGCGGAACGAACTCAGAGATCTTGGGGTTGCGGTTTTCGGTGCGCTTGCCCAGGCGGATCGTGCCCATCTGCGTCAGCGAGCCGATGGGCTTTTTCGCGGGATTCCCGAGGCCGCGGCGGACCGCTTCAACACCGGCGATAACGGTGGTGGCGACAGCGCCCAGCCCCGGAAGCAGGACTCCGAGCTTGCCCTGCGCAGGACGGATTTCGGTGCCTTTTTTTATGGCCATGTTCGTAAACCTCTGTGCGTCTAGACAAATCAATGGCTTGCCGGTCGGTCACACGGCCCTTCTGCGCGTGGAACCCCCGGACAGCTAAACTGTTTTTGTCGGGTCTGTGGGATGTTCGGTCGAGTCGGTTGTGATGACGCGGACCTGCATGTCTCGCGCCAACTTTTTCAGGTCGACTTCGTCAATCCGAACCTTGAACGTGGCGCCCTGCTCATCAAAGGTCTCGCCCAGGACCTCGGCGACGGCGAAGATGGCACCGCGCAGCTGCTGCCGATCGTAGGGAACGAACAGCTCGGCATCGACCAGCGCGCGATCGAAAAAGTCGATGATCGCCTGCCGGATGCGCACCACATCCGCCGGATCCTTGGCCGATGCGTACAGGTGCCGCGGCGCCGCGCTGGAGTCGAGCTGCGCGACGAAGCTGGTCACCTCCGACGACAGCGCACCTTCGGGGAGCTTATCGATCTTGTTGAACACGTAGATCTGCGGCACGGACCCGGCGCCGATCTCGGCGAGCACGCTGTTGGTCGTCTCGATGTGGCGCAGGCAGGCGGGATCAGCGGCGTCGATGACGTGCAGGATCAGGCCAGCTTCCAGCGCTTCGTCGAGCGTGGTCTTGAACGAGGCCACGAGCTTGGTCGGCAGGTGGCGGATGAACCCGATGGTGTCCGAGACCAGGATGCGCTGCCGCGGCTCCGGCGCCAGGGCGCGCACCGTGGTATCGAGCGTCGCAAACAGCTTGTCGGCGATATAGACATCGCTGTGCGTCAGCGCATGAAACAGCGTCGATTTGCCGGCGTTGGTATAGCCACACAGCGCGACCCTGCGCAGCCCCTGGCGACGGGAGCTGCGCGTCTTGTGCTCGGTCTGAAGCGCTTCGATCTCGTCGCGCAGCTCGGAGATGCGGTCGCGCAGCTTGCGCCGATCGAGCTCCAGCGCCGACTCGCCGGCGCCCTTGCCGCCGATGCCGCCGCGCTGCCGGTCGCCGCCCTTCTGGTTCTCGCGCAGCCGCGGCGCCATGTACTGAAGGCGCACCAGCTCGACCTGGGCCTTGGCCTGCCGGCTGCGGGCGTGGCGGTGGAAGATCTCCAGGATGAGCGCGGTGCGGTCGAGGACAGTGTGGGCGCCGGTGGCCTCTTTGATCGTGCGGGCCTGCGACGGCGTCACTTCGTGATCGAGCAGGACGATGGTCGGCTCGGGGACGGCCTTGACCATTGTCGCAAGCTCCTCCAGCTTGCCAGGGCCGATGTAGGACGACGACTCGAACGAGCCGCGGCGCTGGGTGACGCGCCCGGCCACCTTCAGCCCGAGGGTGTGGGCGAGCCGACGCAGCTCGCCGAGCGACTCTTCGAACGCCGTCTCGTCGACGTCGGACAGCTGCACGCTGCACAAGATGGCTCGCTCGGGTTCCTCAGTACCGTCGGTGAAGTTGGCGTTGGGAGAGCGAGAGGAGGGCTGATCCTGCTGGGAATCTTCTTCTTGAGATGACATGGGAGACGCGCGGGGATGGGGTTGGTTCAAGTGCTGCTGCGGGGGCTGACCTTAGTGGCTTCTGCGCAGACTGGCAAGGTCGCCGTCTCGCTGGCGCTGTAGCAGCCCGGGCGACCTGGTTGGCGCCAGCGTGAATAACCGTTGAGGTTTCACCACGCTAGCGTCGAGGCGGGGTGAATTTCTGACAGTTACATCGAGATCCTCAGGTTGGCGTGCGCGTCGTCGATGCAGCCGGGAAGCGGAATCACCGTCGAGTCGCCTCCCGACGCCGCTCGCCTCCGACGGAGCTGCGCGAGCAGGACGTAGGCATCGATATCGGCACTGTGAGCGAGAGCAGGCTGCTGGCCATACAAATTGACCCAGCGACGGAGACCGTCGCGAAAACGACGGGTCATCCGAGCGAACGGGGAAAGTGCTGTCGAGAGATTGTTTCCTTGCATGTCAGACATCCTTTCCGTTTATGAGAGACGATTATCTCTCGCGGGTCTGACATGGTCCGGAGGGCCAATTTACCGTCGCTGAGGACCGCTTTTTTTGGAGGGCTTTAGCTGGCTTTTTCTTTGGCTTTTTCGCCGCCGTAGCGCTCGAGGAGCAGCATGAGCTCGTCTCGACGGGTGGCATACGAGGGCGATTCGTCGCTGAGCACGAAGCCGTGCCACTCGTTGCAGAGCGCCCGCGGACCGCCACCGCCCGGTCCGAAGAGCGCCGAGACATCGACCTCGTCGACCTGAAAGCCGCGCCGGACCAGGTTTCCGCGCACGGTGGTGGAGGTCCCCGTCGGCAAGAGCACATGCCCGCGCTCGCAGACGCCCTCGGTGGCGTGCGCGGCGCAGTCTTCGGCGCCCAGGATGAAGAGCTCCGTCTTGCCACCGACGACAAACTTGGCGATGTCCTCGGGTGTGTGGCTGCGCAGGGCGCTGCGGTCGACCAGCAGCACGCTGGAGTTGCTCTTGGAGACGAAGTGCGCCAGGCCCGACAGGCCGTTGCTCTTGGCCATCTCGACGCACAGCACGTGCGCCCCCATGGGCAGCAGCTGCTTGACCTCGTCGCAGCTGGCGGCATCCGACTCGGGGCCGTAGGTGAGCAGGAAGCGGTTGCGCGGCAGCACGACGATCTCCGCCTGCCCCTGCCAGCGATGGTGCGCCACCTGGACGTTCATGCCGGCGCGGCGCAGCGCCAGCGAGACGGCATCCTGCTCTGGAGGCAGCCCCTCCTGCGCTCCGCGGGCCCGCAAAAAGACGGGCCCACCCGTCGGTGGAGTCAAAAACGGCGCTCCGATGCGGGACGCATAGACGGGGTCGGCCAGCCCGTCTATGGCCTGCCCCTGGGACGCAGCGTCTGCGGGCGGATCAATGACCAGAATTCGGCCGCCGGCACGTAGGAGCTTGTCGCACAGATCCAGCCACTGCTGAAACGCGCGCTGCGCGACGCCGCTGTCCTTGGCGCCCGCTTCGCCCCCTTGCGAGCGGAAGGCGGGGCCTGGATACGAGAGGATATAGGTGCCCATCGACTCAAGATATCACGATCCTGGGGGGCCCTTACCGCTGGCGCGGACTATTTCGTGCGTGCTCGCCGTGGACCGCTGCCGCGTCGGACACGCCGCAGACCTCGGATGAGCACAAACATCGGCGGAAAGACCACGATCAGCCCCTGCAGGACCTCGGTGATACCGACGGTGAGTGGCGAGTGGTCACAGCTGAAGGGGAAGTCGATGGCGTAGTAGGCGAGGTTCGAGACGCACATCGTCAGCATCACCGGCCGCAGGCGCCCGTCGGCAAACGAGAGCAGCGGCAGCAGCGACAGCAGATACCAGGACTGCGAGTAGCCGTGCAGGATCAGGTAGTACAGGCAGAGAAAGCTCGCCACCCACGTCAGGTGACGCGCCCCGCGCTCGGAGCGGATCGCCATGTACAGCAGGAACGCGCCGCCGGCCGCGCGAAAACAGAGCCCTACGACCCAGGATGCCGCAGGCATTCCCAGGACCATGTGCAGGAAGCCGCGCGGCAGACACTCGATGCTGCGGGTGCAGTAGGGCAGCTTGTCCGAGGGACTGCCGAGCATGCGCGCGGTGGTGCTGGAGTAGCGCTCCAGCCACGGAAACAGCAGCCACACCGTCAGAACCGTCAGCCCCACTGCGACCCCCGCGACGAGAAGGCGCAGCCGCCGGCTCTGTCCGGGCCCGAGGCGAGGCAGCCGCACCTGCCAGCGCGACAGCGTCAGGTGAATCGTATAAAGCCCCAGCACCAGCAGCCCCGAGGCCTTGATGAGCGGCCCGATGAGCAATGCGATGAACGCCCAGAAGGGCCGCCTGCGCACGACGAACAGCGCGAACAGCGCGACGCTGACCGCCATGATGATGTCGTTGTGGGCGTTGTTGCTGGCTTCGACGATGGTCAGCGGACAGAACATCACCAGCGCCATCGCCCGCGCCGCCACCTGACGCCCCACGCTCACCGCTGGAGCGCCGGGCAGGAGCGTCGGCGTATGCGGGCCCTGCTGCAGCGACCACTCCTTGGCCGCCTGGCCAGCGATGGCCGCGGTCAGCAGCGCGGCACCGAGGCTGATGAGCTGAAACAGCCGCAGATGCAGGAGCATGCTCTCCCCGGCCAGGTACGACACCGCATAGGCCAGCCAGTTGAAGCCCGGTGAATAGGCGCTTCCGACGGTGTACCAGGACTCGTTGTTGCCGATTGCGATGCGGAAGATGTCCGTCGGGGGCAGCGCCTCACCGAGCGGCGTGTACATATCGCGGTGATACGTGAACATCGTCCGCCCGACGGCCGCATAGGCTAGCGAGTCATCGGCCAGAAACGGCGGCACCGAGAGCGCCACCAGATTGACCAGCAGCCCGAGCAGCATGATGCGCATCGGTGTGGGCAGCTGCTCGGCGGGCAGCGTCGGTGCATCCGCCACCGCCCGCAGCGGTCGCCCGATGCACAGGTTCGCCAGCCCCAGCCACGAGATCGTCAGCAGCGCCAGCGCCAACAAAAAGATCAGCGAGTAGGCCAGGCCCGTCGCCAGCGGCGGCCAGTTCCAGCAGTGTACTCGGTCGATCCGGTAGATGAGCCCGCCCACGGCCAGCAGCGTCGAGCCGGCCAGCGAATAGGCGTAGTAGAGATGCTCCAGCTTGTTGGGGTTGAGCCCGGCGTGCGAAGAGGGCGGGAGCTTCACGGCTCCCCCCACGGTAAGGCGGGCGGCGTTCGGTGGGCGGCGTGGAACCGGACAGGGCTCATGGGCTAAGCGTCCTCGTTAAGCTAATAGGAGCAACTAAGCAAAAAGCTAACCAACCCGCCATTTTAGGCAGCGACCGCACGTGGTCAATTGCGAACGGGCCGGGCGCTGCGCGGGGCGGTTTGTCGCGCGGCTCTGCGGCCTTCTGCTAAGTTCCCAGGCCGGATGCGGTCAGCGCGAGAGTTTCTCCGGCGGTGGAAGTACCTTTTGGTGTCGCTCGGTCTGGTCGCCTACTTCAACGCGGGGGCCGAGTGGATCCGCGAGGAGAAGGTGCGGCTGTCATCGGCGCCGGACATGGCGGCGCGCATCAAGCGGCTGCTGTGGCCCCCCTGGCGGGCCGCGCAGCTCTATGTCAGCCACGACAGCGATGAGCACCTGTTCTTCGAGAACACGCGCCTGATTCTTGGTGAACAGGCTGACCTCAACTTCATTGCCCAGCAGTCTCTGGGCGACGTTCCGGCGGTGCTGGCGGATCTGCGCTACCGCACCCAGGGGCCGGCGCACATGCGGCTGCCCTATCGCGACGTGGTCATCAGCTATCCTCCGGTGGGCATCGCCGTGATGCTGCTGCCGCGGCTGGTCGCAAGCACCCTGGCCGGCTACCGGATGGCGTTCGGCGTGCTGATGGGCGCTTTTTTCCTGTTCTCGCTGTGGATCGGGATGCGGATCTCAGAGCGGCTTCAGGAGCCAGGCAACATATCTGACGAGATTAAAAGTAATGAAAAATCCCGAATAACCGAGCACTGGATGGCGCGTGGAGCGGCGATGCTGGCCTGCATTGGACCCACGCTGATCATGCGCTATGACATCGTGCCGGCGCTGCTGTGTGCCGCGGTGGTGCTTTGCCTGATCGAGCGGCGGGCGCTGCTGGCCACGGTCTGCATCCTGGTGGGCGCCGCGGCCAAGATGTACCCGCTGCTGCTGCTGCCCACCTGGCTGGCGCTGCTGTTCGGGCTGGGGCAGACAGCGCGCCGCACTGCCGTGCGAGTGGTGGCGCTGCTGGCCGCAATCTCGATCAGCGCCGTCACTGCCGCCCTACTACTTGTTCGCGGCGATCTGCCGCTGCTTCACGATGTGCTGGTCTTCCAGTCGCGTCCGTTTCAGCTGGAGTCGGTGCTGGGCAGCCTGCTGGTCGCGATCAGCGGTGCCTCGGCGATCATGGCGTCGTTTGGCTCGTTCAATGTCGACACACCCTTGGCCCGCCTGCTGGCGCCCTACTGGGACTTTGGGATGGCAGCGGCGCTGCTGGCAGTGGCTGCCCTGGCGTTTCGGTGGGCCCGGCGCCATCGCCAGCTGGGCCCGGCAGCGCAGGGGAGGGCGCTGGTGGCCTGGACGGTGGCGGCGCTGCTGGTGCTGCTCTGTGCCACCAAGGTGCTGTCGGCGCAGTACGTGATCTGGTGCGTGCCGCTGATCGCGGCGCTGCCGGGTCGGCGCGGTCAGACGATTTTCCGCCTGTTTCTGCCCACGCTGTTTTTGACCCAGCTCATCTATCCAACGCTTTATGGGGCGCTGATTCGCGGTTCAACCGCGGTGCTGGCAGTGCTGCTGCTGCGGAATGTGCTGCTTGGAGCGGTGGCTGTGCTGGCGGTGCGAAACGCCCTGGAAGCTGCCGACTAGCGAGCGACCTCTACGGTCAGCCGCGCAAGCACCGGGTACTGCCCGCGCTCGCCCACATCGAAGTCGCGCGGACTGCATGCCCGGCCCGGCTGCGAAGGCAGCGAGCAGCTGGCATCCACCAGCTTGAGCCCGATTCCCTCCAGACTCGGCAGCTGTGCCAGCCGGGTCGCCTCGTAGCTGTGGATGTGGGGCCAGCCGCCGGGCTTGGGCAGAAACTCGGCGCGAATGGCGGTCTCGGCTTTGACCTTGAGCTGGACCAGGTCGACCTTGGCCTTGGGATCAGTCGGCGCGTAGCGCACAGTCAGATCCACGGGCAGCGGTCGCGCGGAGATCACGCGAATCGGAAGCTCCTGGGGATTGAACGCCTGGTCCGGGCTCATGCGGCAGCTTGGGAACGCGCGCTGAACCGCCGAAGTCACGCTGTCAGGGTTGGCCGGGCTGGTTGCCAGCACGAACAGGGTTGGCCCCTGACCATTGGGCTCGCTCATCAGGAACGAGTCGCTGACCCCGGCCAGATCCGTGCCGAGCCGCTGCTCGCCGGGCTTGCACTGCAAGAGCCCCAGCTTGCGCAGCCGGTTTGACTCCTGCTTGATCGCGCTCACGACATTCACCACCGCAAACCCGCTCAGCGCCACCGCGGCCAGGATCAGGCCCAGCGAACGCCAGCGATTTTGCGCGCGATTCCACGGACTTAGCGCCAGCCCCAGCAGCGCCAGGCTGCCGCAGATGCCCATGAGCGGCAGGCCCAGAGTGGACAGCAGCAACAGCTGAAGCAGCAGGATCGCCGCAAGAATCGCCAGCAGAGTCTGGAGCTGCCCCTGTTGCAGGGCCGCCCGGCTGACCGCAAGCGCCAGCACTCCCGCTGCCAGCAGCACCCCGCCCTGGGCAAGCGTCACCAGCACGCGACTGAAGCCGTCGGCCGCGACCTCGGCCAGGCCGCCGATTCCCTGCCCATATGCATCCGGCCGCTGGAACAGCACCAGAGTGGCCGCCATGGGCACGACCGGCACCAGGTAGAGCAGGGCAGCGGTGCCGATCTTGGCCGCGATCCTCTTGGCCTTGCCCGGCGCTTGCGCATCGGCCGGCGCATCGGTTGGGGCCTGCGATGGGCGGGTTAGCAGCAGGCTGATGAGTGCCGCCCAGACCCCGATGCCAACATGATAGAAAGCGCGCGGCCACAGCCCCATATGGATGAGCGGCCACGCATAGCGGGTGCCCCACCAGGGAGCGAATGGGCTGAGCAGGACGCCCGAGAGGCTGGTGGCGACCATCGCCGTAATGGCGGCGGCAGTCAGGCGGATGGCCAGTATCGGAGGACTCTTGGTCGCGGCGTCGCTTGTCATGTGTGCCATTGTGTCATCTGGCTCAGCCGGGCGCGCACTTCGATTGCTTTTTCTCGACGACCGAAGTGCTAGACTGCTCGCCCACATAAAGGAGCAGGAGACCATGAACCAGGCGACGCAGGCACAGAAGACATCAGCTACTGGAAATGGCCCTGGCCCCGGGCCAGCCCACGCCGCGCCGCGCCGGATCGTGTGTCGCAATCCAGCCACCGGGGAGCTGCTGGGCGAGGTGGCGGCCATGGACGAGGC
>Ga0075163_10003716_pt1 | contig 20502 bp, 14 predicted proteins | sample JI1023141ADNA_FD_71478 | JGI IMG/M metagenome (GOLD analysis project Ga0075163, IMG submission 71478) | Wastewater effluent complex algal communities from Wisconsin, to seasonally profile nutrient transformation and Carbon sequestration -... | ecosystem: Engineered > WWTP > Effluent > Algae... | reverse complement strand
ACGCGCTCGGGCGCCGGCACCGGCACGGTGTCGTCGGCGCCGGCCGGCATCACCTGCGGCGCCGACTGCGATCAGATCTACCCGGCCGGGACCGTGGTCACGTTGACCGCGACCGCCGACGCCACGTCGACCTTCGCCGGCTGGACCGGCGGCGGTTGCAGCGGCACTGGCACCTGCGCGGTGACGGTCGATCGCGCGATCGTGGTCGACGCCGCCTTCGCCCTGCGCCCCCGCACGCTGACGGTGGGCCGATCGGGGCTCGGCGGCGGCACGGTCACCTCGAGCCCAGCCGGCATCACCTGCGGCGCCGACTGCACCGAGGCCTTCGCCGCCGGCGCGGTCGTGACCCTGACCGCGACGCCCGACGGCACGTCGAGCTTCGCCGGCTGGAGCGGCGCCTGCAGCGGCACCGGCACCTGCACCGTCACGATGGACGCCGATCGCGCGGTGACCGCCGGCTTCAACCGCAACCCGGTGGTCTTGACGGTCAGCCGCACCGGCACCGGCACTGGCACCGTGACGTCGAGCCCGGCTGGCCTCACCTGCGGCGCGACCTGCATGACGGGCTTCGCGCCGGGGACCACCGTCACCCTGACCGCCACCGCCGACGCCACCTCGAGCTTCGCCGGCTGGGGCGGCGCGTGCAGCGGCACCGCGACGACCTGCACCTTCACGATCGCCGCCGCGACCTCGGTCACCGCGACCTTCACGCTCAACAGCTATCCGCTGCGGGTGACGCCGAGCGGCACCGGCACCGGCGTCGTGACGTCGAGCCCGGCCGGCCTCACCTGCGGCGCGACCTGCACCGCCAGCTTCACCCACGGCACCACCGTCACCTTGACCGCGACCCCGACGACCGGTCACAGCTTCGGCGGCTGGACCGGCGCGTGCACCGGCACCGCGCTCACCTGCACGGTGACCGTCACCGCCGCGACCGCGGTCGGCGCGCGCTTCGATCCGCCGCCCAACATCGCCTTCGTCACCTCGACCAGCCACACCGGCGACGTCAACGGCCTGCTCGGCGCCGATCGCCTCTGCCAGGCCCGGGCCGACGCCGCCGGGCTGCCCGGCACCTACCGCGCCTGGCTGTCGACCGACGCCACCAGCGCGATCAGCCGGCTGGCGGGCGCCTCGGGATGGGTCCGCCCCGACGACCGACCGGTGGCCAACACCCCCGCCGAGCTGGCCGCCGGGCGCATGTTCCATCCGATCCGCCTCGACGAGAACGGCCGCGACGTCGGCGACGTCGACGTGATGACGGGCACCAACGCCAACGGCACCATGTCGACCGCCAGCGACTGCGGCGACTACAACCTGGCCGACACCCAGTCGGTCACCCACGGCCGCGCCGACGGCGTGTCCTCGCCGTTTTCGATCTTCGGTTCGGGCGCGTGCTCGACCGCGCGCCGCATGTACTGCTTCGGCATCGACCACGCCGCGACGGTGGCGCCGACGCCGCCGACCAGCTTCCGCCGCGCCTTCATCACCAGCGCGTCGTGGACCCCGGGCGGCGGCCTGGCCTCGGCCGACGCGCTGTGCACCAGCGAGGCGACCGCCGCCGGGTTGCCCGGCACCTACCGCGCGCTCTTGCCGACGTCTTCGGCGTCGGCGGCGTCGCGCTTCAACGCCGCCACCGGGACCGCGCCGTGGGCCCGCGTCGACGGCGTGCTCTTGGCGACCACCGCGGCGACGCTGTTCTCGAGCGCGCGCTGGGCGACCGCGATGACGGTGCAGGCCGGCGGCCAGTACATGACCAGCGGCAACACCGCGGTGTGGGGCGGCGCGGCGAGCCTGAGCGTCGCCGGCACCTCCGCCTCGACCTGCGGTGGGACCTGGGTCGCGACCACCGCCAGCGCCACCGCTGGTCGCAACGGCCTCAGCACCCTGACCGACCTGTTCGGCTTCGACGCCAGCGCGAGCTGCAGCTCGACGATCCACAAGCTGGTGTGCCTGCAGCAGTGAACGCACCGGCGACCGCGGCCGACGCCGACGCGCAGGTCCTGCGGGTCACTCGCCGCGCGCGGCGGGGTCGAGCCACTTCACGCGGTCGCGGGTCTCCTCGATCAGGGCGGCGACCCCGGCCGGATCGAGCGCGATCACCTCGACGCGCACGCCGCCGCCGATCTCGGTGACCGTGACGCGGGTGCCGCGGTGGACGATCGGACAATGCCCGCCCTCGCCGCCACCGTGCTCTCCGGTGTGAGGCAGCGCGGCGGGGTCGGCCTCGCCGGCGGCGGCGTGGCGCTTGGCGCGGGCGACGATCTCCCGGGCCGCGCCGAGGTCGACGGCGGTGATATCGAGGGCGACGCCGTCGCGAAGCTCGGTCAGGGTGGTGACCGCGCCGGGGACCGCGGCGGCGCAGTTGCCCATCCGCAGCTCCATCCGGCCGGCCGGACCAGAGGCCGGTGGTGGCGCCGGGGTGGCGGCGCAGGCGGCGAACAGGACGAGGGAGATGAGGCTTCCGAAGGTACGCATGCCGTCCTCCTGTTCTGACGAGGAGCAAGCGCCGTGCCGGGCATCTGGGACGGCGGTGTAGACTGGGCACCGTGGCCGCGCCGACCGATGACACCTTCGCCTCCCACGACACCGTCGCGGCCACCAACGACACCGCGCGCGACGACACGATGCTCGCGTCGAGCGACGCGCTGCCCCGCGCCAGCGCGGTGTCCGAGCCGAGCGAGAGCGCGCCGCGGATCCGGGTCGCGACCGCGGGCGGGTTGTCGCCGCGCGCCGACTACCCGACGCTGGTCGAGGTCGATCCCGCGCATTATCTGGTCGAGCGCGAGATCGCGCGCGGCGGCATGGGCCGGATCTTGGTGGCCCGCGATCGCCGCCTCGGCCGCGAGGTCGCGGTCAAGGAGGTGCTGGGGCCGTCACCCCGCGTGGCCCGGCGCTTCGAGCGCGAGGCGCGGATCTCGGCGCGCCTGCAGCACCCGTCGATCATCAGCGTCCACGAGGCCGGGGTGTGGCCGTCGGGGGAGCCGTTCTACGCGATGCGCCTGGTCACCGGCCGCTCCCTCGACGTCGCGATCGCCGCGGCCGGAAGCTACGCCGATCGGCTCGCGCTCCTGCCGAGCGTGCTCGCGGTCGCCGACGCGATGGCCTACGCCCACGACCGCGGCGTGATCCACCGCGATCTCAAGCCGCGCAACGTCGTGGTCGGCGAGTTCGGCGAGACGGTGGTGATCGACTGGGGCCTGGCCAAGGAGCTCGGCGGCGACGACGACGCCTCGGCCTCGCTCAGCGGCGACAGCCTCGATGGCCTGTCGGTCTCGGGGAGTAACGGCTCGACCGGCGGCGAGACCGTGGCCGGCGAGGTGCTGGGCACGCCCGCGTACATGCCACCCGAGCAGGCCAACGGCGAACCGGTCGACGCCCGCGCCGACGTCTACGCGATCGGCGCGCTCCTGTACCACGTGCTGACCGGAGTCGCGCCCTACGCCGGCGAGTCCAACGCCGAGATCCTGTCCGCGGTGTTCAGCGGTCCGCCGACGCCGGTGCGCGAGCGGGGGGCCGAGATCCCGACCGAGCTGGCGGCCATCGTCGAGCGGGCCATGGCCCGGGCGCCCGGCGATCGCTACGCCACCGCCCGCGATCTCGCCGACGATCTGCGGCGGTTCCAGACCGGGCGCATGGTCGGCGCGCATCGCTACTCGCTGCGTCAGCTCCTGCGCCGATGGGCCGCGCGCAACCGCACCGTCCTGGTCGCGGTCGGCGCCGCGGCGGCGGTGGCGATCGTGGTCGGCGTGTTCGCGCTCCGACGGGTGATGCTCGCCGAGCAGGTCGCCAAGGCCGAGCGCGCCAGCGCCGAGGCCCACCGACGCGACGCCGAGGAGCTGCTCGGGTTCATGCTCGGCGATCTACGCACGAAGCTCGATCGCTACGGCAAGCTCGAGCTGCTGGAGACGGTGGCTCGTCGCGCCATCACCTACTACGACGCGCGCCCGCAGGTCCCGAACAGCAAGGAAGAGTGGCGTGCGGCTGTGGCGCGGACCGGGATCGCCTCGGTCCTCAAGGCCCGCGGCGATCTAGGCGGCGCCCGCGCCGAGCTGACCAAGGCCTTGCAGGGCCTGCGCGCTCGCACCACGCCCACCCCCGATGACGACTACCATTTCAACGCGTGGCTCTCGGCGGAGGTCATGTGGCTCGATATCGTCGAAGAGCAGGGCGATCGCGCGGCGGTCGACGCAGCGCTGGCGACCCTTCTGCCTGTGGTCGAGCGCCAGGTCTCGGTCGCCCCGACGAGCGCGGCTGGACACCAGGCGTTGTCGGCCCTGCTCAGCCGGCGGGCGTGGCAACTCGAGCAGCAGGGCGAGCTGCCGTCGGCGCTCACGGTCGCCGAGCAGGCGCTGGCCGCCGCCGAGAGTGCGGTCGCCCTCGCGGTCACTCCGCAGATCGAGCGGCGCCACATGGCCTCGCTGACGTTGGTCGCGAAGCTCGTGGCCGCCGTGCGCGAAGACTACGAGGCTGCGCTCGCCTTGTACCGCCGCGGGCTCGCGATCAACTATCGCAGCGCCGCGGCCGAACCGGGCTTCCCGCGTGCCCACGACGACGTGGCGATCAGCCACTTGCAGATCGCGGGGACGCTGTTCGAACTCAAGCGGTACGACGAGGCCCTCCGCGAACTCGAGGCTGGCCGCGCGGCCTCGCAGCGCGCGATCGCGATCGATCCGACTAACAACCAACCCTACGACACCCTGTCGTCCATCGACGAGCGAGTCGGCATCGTCTACCTGGCGACCGGGGATCTGGCCAGCGCGACCACCGCGTTCCGGGCGGCGCTGGCGTCCCATGAGCGACTCGCTGCCGTCGATCCCAGCAACGTCGCCTGGCAGCGGGCGCGGTCGGTCATGCAGAACAAGGTCGGCGACGTCCACGTGAAGGCCAAGACCCCGCGTGACGCCCTGCCCTACTACCAGGCCGCGCTGGCGACCCGCGCCGAGCTGGTCGCGGCCGACCCGACGAACGCCGGTCGGCGCCGCGATCTGTTCTACAGCCACTACAAGATCGCGATGGCCCACCGCGCGAACTCGGACCGACCAGCCACTCGCGCCGCGCTCACCAGCGCGGTCGAGGTCGCGGCGGTGACCCGCGCCGCGCACCCCGAGAACGAGACCTACGCGCAGGATGAGGCCGAGACCCGCGGCGAGCTCGCGAACGAGTTGGCGGCCGACGGCGAGCTGCCGGCCGCCTTCGACCAGATCGAGCAAGCGATCGCGATCGCCCAGGCGATGAGCACGCGCTACCCAGCCAGCACGCGCTGGCCCAAGGTCCTGACCGCGCTGCGCGCCTTCGACGGCAAGCCCTGACGGGCCGCGCAGCGCTGGCGTGGGCTGCCCCGAAGCGACGCAAGCGTTGCGCGAAAACCGCCGGCGAGCCCGGGCGTCGATCTTGCTTGCCGGCGACCTATGGATCGTCATCGCGAGCACCTGTCGTGACCGTCGCTGAGCCGGGCCGCCGGACCGTCATCGAGCCCTTCAAGGTCAAGGTCTGCGAGCCGCTGCCGTTCCTCGACCGCGCGACCCGCGAGCGGGTCCTGGCCGAGGCCGGCGGCAACCTGTTCCTGGTCCACGCCAAGGACGTCACCTTCGACTTCCTGACCGACTCGGGCACCACGGCGATGAGCGCGGCCCAGTGGGCGGCGATGATGATCGCCGACGAGAGCTACGCCGGCTCGCGCAGCTTCGACAAGTTCGAGGCCGTGGTCCAGCGCATCACCGGGTTCCCCCACGTCATCCCGACCCACCAGGGCCGGGCCGCCGAGCGGCTCCTGTTCTCGACGCTGGTCAAGCCCGGCCACGTCGTGCCGTCGAACAACCACTTCGACACCACCCGGGCCAACCTCGAGCAGCTCGGCGCGACCGCCCTCGATCTGGTGATCCGCGAGGGCACCGACCCCGCGAACCCGCACCCGTTCAAGGGCAACATCGACCTGGCGCGCCTCGAGGCCTGCTGTCGCGAGCACGCCGGCAAGATCCCGCTGGGGATGATCACGATCACCAACAACACCGGCGGCGGCCAGCCGGTAGCCCTCGAGAACCTGCGCGGCGCCGCGGCGATCTACCGCCGCCACGGCATCCCGTTCGTGATCGACGCCTGTCGCTTCGCCGAGAACGCGTGGTTCGTGAAGGCCCGCGAGCCGGGCCAGGGCGAGCGCGGCGTCCGCGAGATCGCCCGCGAGGTCTTCGACCTGGCCGACGCCACGCTGATCAGCGCCAAGAAGGACGGCATGGTCAACATCGGCGGGTTCATCGCGACCCGCCGCGCCGACTGGCTGCCGGCCCTGCGCAGCCTGCTCATCCTCACCGAGGGCTTCCCGACCTACGGTGGCCTGGCGGCCCGCGACCTCGAGGCCCTGGCGGTCGGCCTCGACGAGGCCCTCGACGAGCGCTACCTCGAGTACCGGGTCGCGGTGGTGCAGTACCTGAGCGACGGCCTGACCCGGCTCGGCGTGCCGGTCATGCGCCCGGCCGGCGGCCACGCGGTGTACCTCGACGCCAAGCAGCTCCTGCCGCACCTGCCACCCGAACACCTGCCGGCCCAGGCCCTGGCGTGCGAGCTGTACCTCGCGCTCGGCGTGCGGTCGTGCGAGATCGGCACGGTCATGTTCGGCAAGACCGTCGACGGCGTGGTGCGTCCGGCGGCGATGGAGCTGGTGCGCCTGGCGATCCCGCGCCGGGTCTACACCCAGGCCCACTTCGACTCGATCCTCGAGGGCATGGCCGACGTCGTCGCGCGCAAAGATCAGCTCCGCGGCCTGCGCATCGTCGAGGAGCCGCCGTTTCTCCGCCACTTCACCGCGCGGTTCGCGCCGCGCTGACCGCTACGCCCGCCGCGGCACCGGCGACAGCAACACGGGCAAGGACGACGCCAGGACGCCGAGCGCGATCCCGCCCAGGCCGGCGGCGCCGGCCAGCGAGCAGGTGATCGCCGCGGTCAGGACCCCGGTCAACGCCGCGCTGGCGATGAAGCCGCGCGGATCGCGATCGCGCCGGGCCAGGACCGCCAGCACCACGCCGGTGGTCAGGCTGGCGGCGAAGCACAAGGCCAGGCACGTCGACCAGTGGGCGTCGGGGTGCGCGCAGCGATCGCACGACGAGCCGGCGGGCGCGACCAGGTACGGGACGAAGAACGCCGGCAGCCCGCCGAGGACACCGGGCAGCGCGCCGCGGCTCCAGCCGGCGCCGCGCCAGCCGGTGACGACCAGCGCGATCGCCAGGGTCGCGGCCACCAGCGCGATGCGCTCCGCCGACGCGCTGTGCAGCCACAAGGCCGCTGGCACCAGGAAGGCGATCGGCCACACCCGGCGCGCGCCGAGCCACAGCCGGCCGCGCTCGTAGGCCCGCCGCGCGCGCGTGAGGACGATCGGATCAAGGGACGTCATGGCGGGACCTCCAGCTCGCGCGGAATCGCCCGAGCGCGCGCTCGAGCCGCTTGCGGAACGTCGCCGGCGCCAGGGCGCCGAGGCCGTCGCGATCCTCGCTCCACGCCGCCACCAGGGTCGCCGCGTCGCCTGGCGACAGCGCGCCGACCACGTCGCGGGCCGCCTCGAGGAGCTCGCGGCGCGCGACCAGCTCGTCGGGGCGCTCGCCACCGGTCAGACCGTCGACGGCGACCGCGCCGGCGCGGCGACGGGCTCGGCTCCGCACGGTGCGACACTCCCAGGCCGCCAACGTCAAGGCCCAGGTCACGGCATCGCGCGAGCGATCGTAGGTAGCGAGGCGAGCGCACAGCTTCACGAGCGCCTCCTGGGTGGCGTCGTCGGCGTCCGCTGGGGTCACGAGCCGGGCGCAGAACGCGCGGAGCCGTGGCCACAGGGCCGCCAGCAAGGGGTCGAGCGCGGCGCGATCACCGTCGGCAGCTCGCGCCAGCAGGTCGGACAGCCGCGCGCGCTCGCCGGGGTCCATTGGGGCAGGCTACCAGAGCTACTTCGCGCAGCCACACCCGCAGTCGTCGCAGTTGTCGCAGCAACACGGCGCGTCGGTGGTGGCGGCGGCGGTCGCGGTCAGCGGCGCGGCGATGAGGGCGAGCGCGAACAGGGCACGGCGGAGATGACGCATCTGAGAACTCCTTGGTTGCGGACGATCGCTCTAGGCGCGAGCCCCGCCGAGCGTGACCGCCCCGGTGATCTTTTTTCTCGCGACGGGCCAGCGCAAGCCGTGCGCGATCGGCGCAGGAAACCACGCCCGCCGCCGGGCACCGCGCTTGCAGTGCCCAACGCTGTGGCGACCGAGCGCACAGTCATCGACGGCAACGAGGCGACCGCCAGCGTGGCCTACCGGGCCAGCGAGGTCATCGCGATCTATCCCATCACCCCATCCTCGACGATGGGCGAGCTGGCCGACGAGTGGGCCGCCAACGGTCGGGCCAACCTGTGGGAGCAGGTGCCGCGGGTGCAGGAGATGCAATCCGAGGGCGGCGCCGCCGGCGCGGTCCACGGCGCGATCCAGGCCGGGGCGCTCGCCACCAGCTTCACCGCCTCCCAGGGCCTCCTCCTCTACATCCCCAACCTCTACAAGATCGCCGGCGAGCTGACCCCCTTCGTGCTCCACGTGGCGGCGCGCACGGTCGCGACCCACGCGCTGTCGATCTTCGGCGATCACTCGGACGTCATGGCGGTGCGCCAGACCGGCTTCGCGATGCTGGCGTCGAACACGCCGCAGGAGGCCCACGACCTGGCCGCGATCGCCCACGCCGCGACCCTGACCTCGCGGGTGCCGTTCCTCCACTTCTTCGATGGCTTCCGCACCTCCCACGAGCTGGGGCGCGTCGAGCTGCTCGGCGACGACGAGCTGCGCGCGATGCTCGACCCCGACGCGATCGCCGCCCACCGTCGCCGCGCCCTGGCCCCGGAGCACCCGGTGGTCCGCGGCACCGCCGCCAACCCCGACACGTACTTCCAGGCCCGCGAGGCCTCGACCCCATACCACGCCGCGTGCGTCGAGCACGTCGAGGCGGCGTGCGCGCGCCTCGCGTCCCTGACCGGGCGCCACTACCGGCCCTTCGAGCGCTACGGCGCTGACGACGCCGAGGACGTGATCGTCGTGATGGGCTCCGGGGTGTCGACCGCGGCCACCACCGCCGCGTACCTGAACGCCCGGGGCGCCAAGGTCGCGGTGGTCGGCGTCCGGCTGTATCGCCCGTTCGACGCCGCCCGCTTCGTCGCCGCGCTGCCGCCGACCACGCGGCGGATCGCGGTCCTCGATCGCACCAAGGAGCCGGGCGCGGTCGGCGAGCCGCTGTACCAGGACGTCCTGGCCGCCCTGGCCGAGGCCTGGCCCGACGCCGACCACCTGCCGCGCGTGATCGGCGGCCGCTACGGTCTGTCGTCGAAGGAGTTCACGCCGGCGATGGTGGCCGCGGTCTTCGCCGAGCTCGCATCGCCGCGGCCGCGCCGACACTTCACGGTCGGCATCGTCGACGACGTCAGCCACAGCTCGCTGTCGGTCGGCCCGCCCCTCGACGTGTTCCCGCCCGGCGTGTTCCAGGCGATCTTCTACGGCCTGGGCTCCGACGGCACGGTCGGCGCCAACAAGAACACGATCAAGATCATCGGCGAGGAGACCGAGGCCGACGTCTCGGGCTACTTCGTCTACGACTCGAAGAAGGCCGGCGCGGTCACGATCTCGCACCTGCGCTTTGGTCCGGCGCCCCTGGCTGCGCCGTACCTGATCGCCGACGCCGACTTCATCGCCTGTCATCAGTTCGAGTTCGTCGAGCGCTTCGATCTGCTGGCCACCGCCAAGCCGGGCGCCAAGGTGCTCCTCAACTGCCCGCTGCCGCCGGCCGCGGTGTGGGACGCGCTGCCGCGCGAGTTCCAGGCGATCGTCGTCGAGCGCGGCCTCGAGCTGTGGGTGATCGACGCCCTGGCCGTGGCCCGCGCCGCCGGCATGGGCGGGCGCATCAACACCGTCATGCAGGTGGGCTTCTTCGGCATCTCCGGCGTGCTGCCGCGCGACGAGGCGATCGCCAAGATCAAGGCGGCGATCGCCAAGACCTACGGCAAGAAGGGCGCCGCCGTGGTGGCCAAGAACCAGGACGCGGTCGACGCCGCGCTGGCCGAGGTCCATCGCATCGCGGTGCCGACCGCGGCGCTGACCGAGCGCGTGCGGCCGCCGATCGTGTCGGCTCGCGCGCCCGACTTCGTGCAGCGGGTGACGGCGCAGATGATGGCCGGCCGCGGCGATCTGCTCCCGGTGAGCGCGTTCCCGCCCGACGGCACCTGGCCGGTCGGCACCACGCAATGGGAGAAGCGCAACCTGGCCTTCGAGATCCCGGTGTGGGATCCGGCGATCTGCATCCAGTGTAACAAGTGCGCGCTGGTCTGCCCCCACGCCGCGATCCGCACCAAGCTGTATCCGTCCGACGCGCTGGCCGGCGCACCCGAGGGCTTCCAGGCGGTACCGTGGAAGGGCGACGAACTCCCCGGCGGCCGCTACACCGTGCAGGTCGCCCCCGAGGACTGCACCGGCTGCGGCGTGTGCGTCGCGGTGTGCCCGGCCAAGGACAAACGCAACCCGCGCCACAAGGCCCTCGACCTGGCCGAGCAGCGACCGCGCCGCGACGCCGAGGCCGAGCGCTACCGGTTCTTCCTCGAGCTGCCCGAGGTCGATCGGTCCCTGGTCAAGCTCGACAACAAGGGCTCGCAGCTCCTGCAGCCGCTGTTCGAGTACTCGGGCGCGTGCGCCGGCTGCGGCGAGACCCCGTACTTGAAGCTGCTGACCCAGCTCTTCGGCGATCGCCTGATCATCGCCAACGCCACCGGCTGCTCGTCGATCTACGGCGGCAACCTGCCGACCACGCCGTACACGACCGATCGGGCCGGTCGCGGCCCGGCCTGGGCCAACTCGCTGTTCGAGGACAACGCCGAGTTCGGCCTCGGCATCCGCCTGGCGATCGACGGCCACCGCGCCCAGGCCGAGGCGCTGCTCGCGGCCCTGGCGCCACACCTCGGCGACGAGCTGGTCGCCGGACTGACCGGCCCGCCGCCGAGCGACGAGGCCGGCATGGCCGAGCGCCGCGCGCGGGTCGCGGCCTTGCGCCAGCGGCTGACGACGATCGACGATCCGAAGGCGCGCCGCCTCGAGCTCCTCGGCGACTACCTGGTCCGCAAGTCGGTGTGGCTGGTCGGCGGCGACGGCTGGGCCTACGACATCGGCTTCGGTGGGCTCGATCACGTGCTGTCGACGACCTGGGACGTGAACATCCTGGTCCTCGACACCGGCGTGTACTCGAACACCGGTGGCCAGCAGTCGAAGGCCACGCCGCTCGGCGCCGCGGCCAAGTTCGCCGCCGCCGGCAAGGAGGTCGGCAAGAAGGACCTCGGCCTCATCGCGATGTCCTACGGCCATGTCTACGTCGCGCAGATCGCGTTCGGCGCCCGCGACGCCCAGACCGTGCGGGCGCTGGTCGAGGCCGATCGTCACCCCGGCCCGAGCCTGGTGATCGCCTACAGCCACTGCATCGCCCACGGCTACGACCTGGTCCACGGCCCCGAGCAGCAGCGCCTCGCCGTCGAGGCCGGCGTGTGGCCGCTCTACACGATCGATCCGGCGCGCGAGGCCCGCGGCGAGCCGGCGCTGCACCTCGACCTGGGCGGCACCGCCAAGCGCTCGGTCCGCGACTACGCGCGCAACGAGATGCGCTTCCGCATGGTCGAGCAGCTCGACCCCAAGCGGTTCGAGCGCCTGCAGGCCGAGGCCCAGCGCGACGCGGTCCGCCGCCTCGAGATCTACCGCCAGCTCGCCGAGCTGCGGGTCGCGCCCGCCACCGCGGCGCCGACCGTGCCGACGGCCGCGACGACGACGACGACGACGACGACGACGGTGTCCGCGCCGACCGCCACCGGTAAGGAGGAGCGATGATCGACCTGTCCACGACGTATCTCGGCCTCCGCTTGCCCCACCCGCTGGTGGTCGGGGCCGGGCCGATCGGCGACGATCTCGACGCCGTGCGCCGCGCCGAGGACGCCGGCGCCGCCGCGATCGGCCTGCGCTCGCTGTTCGAGGAGCAGCTCCGCCTCGAAGAGCTGACCCACGACGCGCATCGCGGCCATCACTCGGCCGAGGCCGCGAGCTACCTGCCGCCGGTGTCGGACTACGTGCTCGGCCCCGACGCCTACCTCGAGCACCTCGCCAAGGTGAAGCGCGCGGTCGCGGTGCCGGTGATCGCGTCGCTCAACGGCGTCACCGACGACGGCTGGCTGCACCACGCCAAGCTGATCGCCGACGCCGGCGCCGACGCCCTCGAGCTCAACGTCTACGCGGTCGGCGGCGACCCCGGCGAGGACGCCGCCGCGGTCGAGGCCCGGCTGGTGGCGATGGTCCGCCACGTCGTGCGCGAGACCCCGATCCCGATCGCGGTCAAGCTGTCGCCGTTCTACACCGCGCTGGCCCACACCGCGCGCGCGCTGGTCGACGCCGGCGCCCGCGGCCTGGTGCTGTTCAACCGCTTCTACCAGCCCGACATCGATCCCGAGGCCCTCGACGTGTCGCTGCGCCTGACCTTGTCGACGCCAGCCGAGCTGCTCTTGCGCCTGCGCTGGCTCGCGCTCCTGCGCGGACGGATCGACGCGTCGCTGGCCGCGTCGGGCGGCGTCCACAGCGGCCAGGACGCCTTGAAGGCGGTGATGGCCGGCGCCGACTGCGTGCAGATGATGTCGGCGCTGCTCCACCACGGCGTCGAGCACCTGGCGACCGTGAGGGGAGATCTGGCGAGCTGGCTTGAGGAGCGCGAGTACGAGTCGCTCGATCAGGCCAAGGGCAGCATGAGCCTGGCGCGCAGCCCACGGCCCGAGGCGTACGAGCGGGCGAACTACATCCGGGTGCTGACGGGCTACGCCAGGCGGTAGAGTGGGTGGAGGCGGAGGTGGAGGCCGGGGCGGAGGCCGAACCCGAACCCGAGGCCGAGTCCGAGGCCGAGGCCGAACCCGAACCCGAGGCCGAGTCCGAACCCGAGGCCGAGTCCGAGGCCGAGTCCGAGGCCGAGTCCGAGGCCGAACCCGAGGCCGAGTCCGAGTCCGAGTCCGAGTCCGAGTCCGAGACCGAGACCGAGTCCGAGTCCGAGGTTTAGATCACGATCAGCGCGACGCGCACGGTGAGCGTCATCAACACCAGGGTCGACAGCGCGAACACCACGAAGCGCACCTCGATCTTGTTGTTCAGGGCCTGGACCAGCGAGTGGACGACGCGGAGGCCGACGTAGGCCCAGCCCAGGCCGCGGTTGATCGCGTCGGGATCGACAAGCGCGGCGACGACCGCGACCGCGTAGAACACCGTCGGGTGCTCCAACAGGTGATTGTAGTTGTCGGCCTTCCACCGCACCCGCGGCGGGAGCTGAGCCATCTGCTCGCCGCGCGGCGCGTCGGGATCGGGGCGCATCCGGGCCTGGCGCATCGCCGGCAGCCGGGTGGCGTACATCCAGACCCACATGACGTGGGTCCACAGCGCGAGGCCGATGATCGGCGCGAGCATCCCGTTGGGGTCCATGGCCGACCGTACCGCGCTCCGCGACCCGCCGGCGTGCGAGGATCGAGACGTGCCGATCGCCGTCGCCGAGCTGGCCCGCTGCGCCCCTGCCCTGATAGAGGTCTTCACCGCCGACCAGGCCGAGGCCCTGGCCGCCCACCTGACCTGCCTCCACCTGGCCGCCAACGCCGTCGTCGTGACCGAAGGCGCGCGCGATCGCACGATGTACGTGGTGATCGACGGCGAGGCGGTGGCGCGCCGCGGCGGCGTCGAGGTCGCGCGCATGCGCGCCGGCGAACACTTCGGCGAGCTGTCGCTCCTGGTCGAGGCGCCGCGCGCCGCCACCGTCACCGCCCGCGGGTCGCTCACCGTCGCCGCCCTCGACCTCGACGCCTACCACGCCCTCGCCACCGCCCATCCCGCGGTCGCGCTGCGCCTGGTCGAGTGGATCGTCGCCGGGGTCCGCACGCGGTTGACCGAGGTGTCCGACAGCCTGAGCATGCTCCTGCGCGAGCGCTCGCTGCCGCGGCGGGCCCGGGTCGCGGTCACGGTCTCGGGCAAGCCGCGGACGGTGGCCACCGGGGTCACCGCCGGGGCGCTCCTGCCGGCGACCGTCGACGGTCTACCGGTGGTCGCGGCGCTCATCGATCGCCGGCCGGTGTCCTTGGGCGAGCGGATCTCGTCGCCGTGCGCGATCGCCCCGGTGACCCCGGCCTCGGCCGAGGGCGAGCGCATCCATCGCCGCGGCCTGGCGCTCTTGCTCCTCGAGGCCGCCCACCGGGTCGCCCCCGGCCTCCAGCTCGCGTTCGGCCACTCGCTCGGCTTTGGCCAACGAGTCGCGGTGCGCGGCGTCGGGCACGACGAGCTGGTCGAGCTGGCCGGGGCCCTCGAGCGCGAGCTGGCCGACCTGGTCGCCGCCGACCTGCCGGTGCGCGAGGAGCTTTGGTACGTCGAGGAGGCTCGCGAGTACTTCGTCGAGGCGGGCTGGACCGAGGTCAGCGCGCTCCTCGAGCTGTGGCTGGGCGCGCTGGTGCCAGTGTCGACCTTCGGCCAGGTCCACGCCCTCGCGCTCGATCCGCCGGGCCCTTCGGCCGGCGCGCTCGGCGGCGCCCGGGTCCTGGTCGAGGACGGCGAGCTGCTCCTGGCCTACCCGCCCGCCAGCGCCGCCCGGCCGATGGACGACGACGAGCTGCGCCGGACCCGCGCGATCCTGCAGCGGATGACCAGCGCCCAGGACCGCTGGCTGGGCGCCCTGGGCATCGACAGCGTCGGCGCGTTCAACCGCGCGTGCGTCGGCGGTCGGGTGTCGGAGCTGATCCGGGTCGCCGAGGGCTATCACGAGAAGCGGGTGTCCGAGATCGCCGATCAGATCCGGGCCAGCGGCGCCCGCGTGGTCGCGATCGCCGGGCCGTCGTCGTCGGGCAAGACCACCTTCATCAAGCGGCTCCACACCCAGCTCCAGGTCCTCGGCGTCACGCCCTTCGAGCTGTCCCTCGACGACTACTACGTCGATCGCGAGCGCACGCCACGCGACGCCAGCGGCGAGTACGACTTCGAGGCCTTCGACGCGCTCGAGGTCGAGCTCTTGACCAACCACCTAGGCGCGCTGTGCGCTGGCCAGGAGGTCGAGCTGCCGCGCTACGACTTCCAGCGCGGCGCCAGCGTGCGCGCCACCGGCCGCCGGGCCCGCCTCACCGACGGCGACGTCCTCCTCGTCGAGGGCATCCACGGCTTGAACCCGCGCCTCGCCGAGCTCGTCCCCACCGGCGCCGCCTTCGCGATCTTCGTCTGCCCCCTCGCGCAGCTCCCCTTCGATCGGCTATCGCGCGTCCACACCTCCGACGTCCGCCTCCTGCGCCGCATCGTCCGCGATCGCCACGGCCGCGGCCACGACGCCGCCTCGAGCATCGCCCGCTGGGCCTCCGTGCGCGCCGGCGAGCGCCGCCACATCTTCCCGTACCAGGACCGCGCCGACGCCGTGTTCGACACCTCGCTCATCTACGAGCTGTCCGTCCTCAAGGTCTACGCCCAGCGCTACCTCCTCGAGGTGCCCTCCACCCACCCGAGCTACACCATGGCCTACCGCCTGCAGCAGCTCCTCGAGCGCTTCGTGCCGATCTATCCCGACCACGTCCCGCCCACCTCGATCCTCCGCGAGTTCATCGGCGCCAGCGGCTTTGAGTACTGAAGCGCCGGGAGCCATCAAACCACCCCGCCGCCGCCGCCAGGGCTCGACAGCACGCGCGCGGTCTGATCTGGTGGCGACGTGGCCACCGTCGCTGACCTGCGGCGTGAGAACGCAGAGCAGCGCGTGCAGCTCGGACAGATGGCCGCGCAACTCGGTCAGATGGTCGCGACCAACGCCGGGCTAACGGCCGAGATCGCGAAGCTGAACGAGCGTATCGGCGAACTGGTGGCCGTCGCCCGTCGGCGCCACCGGCCGCCCGCGGGCGCCACCGCCCCCGATACTACCGCCAGCGCGCGACGCCGCGGCGGCGCTCGCGTTCGTCGATCGCCCGGCGCCAGCGACAGCCCCAGCGCCCGGGCACGGCCGACGGTCGTCGTCATCCCGGCGTCGTTGATCGGTCACTCAGCTCAAGCCCGAAATGCAGGGAGGCTACGGCTCGAGGGCGATGGCCACGCCAACCTGCTGGGCGACCGGCGTCCAGATGTCCGTCTCGACGCCCGGCGTCTCGATGGACACGACCAGGGCGTAGCGCGCGCCCAGGTCACTGCGATCGCGCTTCGGCTGGTCCTTCCACCAGCCGCTCACCGGGTAGACGGCGAGGACGCCGCGTTCGGCGAGGTCGGCGGCGTTGCAGGAGAGGATGTCCGAGTGGAGCGAGCCTCGGTTGCGGGCCTGCTCGCCGAGGTACCACTCCGACGAGTCGCCTCCGGTGGCGGGCTTGGTCTCGTCCTCCTCGAGCGCCTTCTTGTTGAGGCGCTTTCGGAACTCCTCGAGCGACTCCGTCGGCCCCTTCACGTCGAAACGCAGACCGTGCGAGGCGTAGCGATGGCGCTTCTTCCAGCCGCGCCGCCCAGGGTTCGGCTCAATAAAGTACGAGAGTGTGATGCGCAGGCGCACGGGCGTCGCACCGAGCTCCGCGAGCACGTCGCGCGGCCAGGGTAGATCGAAGACGTGCAACTCGCGCATCTTGCCCTCGGCAAACGGGCGGATGCTGCTCTGCGCGACGAGGGTGAGCGCATCATTGCCGCTCCGAAGGGCACGCTCGGCGCTGGGCACGCCGAAGCCATAGCGCTGGACGAGCTTCGCCCGGGCGCGCTTGCCGCTCGCGCCGCGCAGGTGGGTTTGCATCTGTGCCGTCCATTCCGCCGAGTGCACCAGGAGCGCGCGCAGGGTCTCGGGCCAGTAGCTCGGGTAGTCGGCCGAGATGAGGGCAGCGAGGCGAGCGGCCTGCGCGGTCGCTGCGCTGGTCGCCCAGCTCAGCACAAAGGACTTGTCGGCCGGCTTGAAGTACGTCGAGAGCAAGGAGACGTCCGGGCACGGAAAGCTGACCTCACCCTTGGCGTTCTTCACGACGTTCCCGCCTTCGAAGACGACATCGGGCTTGATCGGCCACGCGTCGGCGAAGGTCACGCCAGTCGTGCTCCATGGCGATAGCTCTCCCGGTCGTGCGACGGGCCGCCAACTCGCCCACTTCGGGTCGTTGATCGCCGCCTTCTCGGTGAGGGCGCCGACCGTGAGCGCATTCCAGGCTTGGCCGGGGTCATGGATGGGGTCGGTGTCGCTGCGATCGAGGTGATCGACGGAGAGCGTGGTCTCGTTGACGTTGCCGGCGCAGAGGACGAAGAGGCGTCGCGCGGAGTCGTCGCCGTCGTCGAGGTAGTCCAGCCCCTGCGTGCTCGGATCGAACGAACGGCCAGCGGAGAGCGCGTCGACCGCCGCCGACCACGAAGTGGGTTGGCCTCGATCGCGCTCGTCGGTCGCTGCGATAGACATCGAGAACGTGCGGCGGCGTGCGGGCGCCAGGATCTCTGCGCGGCTCGCCGCTTCGGCTGTGACCGCACCGTAGAGGTCAGGCGGGTTCGCGGGGTGCCCATTGGGCGGTAGGATCTTCACCGACTCGAGCCGGTGCCTGAGCGCGACGTTCTGTGGGCTCGCGAGGACGGGTGTGAGGTCACCGTAGAGCGCGAGGCCGGCCATCTCGGTGCCGTGCCCGTCGTGATCATGCGTGCCCCACCCGCGGTCGCAGCTCTGGCAGTCGTCGGCGTCGAGTGAGGCCTCGAGCAGCGGGTGCCCCCGCGTGACCCCGGTGTCGAGCACGCAGACCGCTGGCGCGTCGGCCGACGGCGGCGTGACGCGATCGCGCAGCTCTTTTGCCCATTCGCCCTGGTCCTCGGGACCCATGTCGACGAAGACCGTGGCGGTCTCCTTGGCTTTGCGGACCTCGGCCACGTCATTGAGCACGTCGATCGACGCCGCGAGCTGCGCGGGCGTGCTGCGCACAAGGGTGACGATGCGATCGTCGAACATGAGCCGCCGTGCTGCGACCTCGATCTCCTTTGCAGCCGCGAACTCCATCAGGCGCTCGAGCTCGTTTCCGTCCTGGCGACGGAGCCAGACCTCCCACCAGATCGTCTCGCTCTCGTCGGGATAGGCCTCGGAGGTGTCGGTCCACAGTCCGCGCAGCGTCGCCAACCGCAGCGTCGCGACCGGGTCGAGCATGTCCTCGTACCGGCGCTCGCGTTCCTTCTTCGGTGCCGTCTTCGAGTAGCTCTCGAAGCGCTTGAGGAAGTGCTTCACCTTGCCTTCGGGCACGAACACCGTCGCGCGCTCGATACGGCGTGGCTCGGGCTCCTCGGTGTTCGAGTGGCTGACGGCAACGACCTCGATGCCCTGTCGCGAGTCCTCGAGCGACGTCACCTGAAGCGGCACGCCGGGCTGGCTCTCGAACTGCACATACAGCCCGGGCACCGCGCCATGGACCTCGATGCCAGCGTCGTCGCGGCGCTTGTTGGCCTCGACGACGGCCGCCGTGAGCGCGCGTTCGAGCGCCTTGCCGTGCTTCGCGCGGCTCGCCGGGGGCGCGGGCTTGGTGATGTCGATCTTCCGCCCGTGCGGCTTGTAGCCCTCGGCGGTCGGTGGGCCAGGGACGAGGATGTGCTTGCGGTTGCGAGGAGCGGCCACGCGTCAGTTCCCCCGGCGCCCGCTAGGCGTGCGTACTGCGTCGCTCCGAGAGCGCGGCCATGAGCTCAGCGTCCCGCACGGCGGTGGTGTGGTCGAGGATGGCGTTCTTGGCAGCCTGCTCGCAGGCCATCGCGATCTCGGCGTGGCTGAGACCTTTTGCCGCCTTCGCCGCCGCGTGCCACTCGATGTTGCTGGTGTCGAGCAGCGCAAGCCTCCCGCGCATCACGCAGGTCGCGATGTCTTCGGTGGGCAGCGAGTACTCGAGCACCGCATCGAAGCGTCGGAAAAGGGCGCGGTCGAGCAGACCGACGTGGTTCGTCGCGCCGAGCACGATGCTGTCGGAGTCGTCCTGCTCGAGGAATTGCAGGAACGAGTTGAGCACGCGGCGGATCTCGCCGACGTCGTTCTTCGAGCCGCGCTCGCCCCCGAGCGCGTCGAACTCGTCGAACAGGTACACGCCACGGGTGGACTGGATGGCGTCGAACACCAGCCTGAGCTTGGCCGCGGTCTCGCCCATGTACTTCGTGATGAGCCCGTCGAGCTGGATGCTGAAGAGGGGCAGGCCAAGCTCACCCGCCAGCGCTGCCGCGGTCATCGTCTTGCCGGTACCGGGTGGACCCACGAGGAGCAGCTTTCGCATCGGCGAGAAGCCGTGCTCCCGGAGACGGTCGCGTTCACGCTGCTCGGTGAGCACGCGATCGAGGCGTGCGCCGAGAGCCTCGGGGAGAGCCATGTCAGCTACCCGCGTTTTCGGGTAGGCCACCGTGACGAGGCCCGCGAGCTCGCCGCGCGGCTGGGCCAGCGGGACCGGCTTGGGTCCCCGGGCCGGCGCCGTGACCTTCGCGCGCGCCTTCACTTGATCGACCAGCTCGCGCAGCTCCTGGGCGAACTTGCCGTGACCGCTCCGCGCCGCCTGCGCCGCTACCTGCATGGCGATCGCGTAGAAGCGCGTGTCGTCGCCATCGGCGTGGCTACGGATGAGCGCCTTTACCTGGTCTGCGGTGGCCATGACGTCTTGTTTGTACCCCGAGCCCCCGACCCAGAGCCATCGGAAGCGCGCAGCGCTTCAGGATTCTGCGTCGAGTGTCAGGGCGTTGCACCTTCTCGGCCGGGCGTGCGCGAGGGCGAGCTAGCGGACGATGCGCGCGGGTCGCGCCGGGGCCGGGCTCGCTTGGCGACCTGCGCGTGCTCGCGCCAGGCACGCCCGCCCTTGAACGCGATGACGACCTCTGTCACGGCGTGGTGACGTCGTCGCCAGCGTCGTGGACCGAGGATCAGGACGACCGGAACGGGGCGAGCTTCTGGAGGAGACCGCGTCGCTGCGTGCGACGGTGACGGGGCGGCCCACCGTTGTCGTTCTCGGTCGCGCGAGCGTCCCAGCGGTACCGGATCACGGTGGTGGACTCAGTCGGCTCGATGGCAGGGACTCCGTGGACCGCCCTGGCGACCACGGCCCGTGCGAGAGTCTCGACGTGAAGGCCGTCCACCTCCGCTACCTCGGCGATGACCTGCGGGCCGTCCGAGGGGTCGGCGTCTTCCAGCAGGGCACGGTGGCGCTCGTGCCGGGTCCCCTCGCGGCGCAGCTCTTGGCCAGCGGCGACTTCGAGCTGGTGTCGACCGGACCGTTGGCGAAGGTCCTCGTGCTGCGCATCGGCCAGGACACCATCCCGTCGCCCGACGCCGCGCCGCTGACGCGCGCCGAAGCCGAAGGAGCGGCGGACTTCGAGGCCGAGCTGGAAGAAGAAGAGCGCCGCTTCGACGACGACGCCGCCGACAGCGAAGCTCCGTAGCCGGTCTCCGCCTCGGGTTCGGGTTCGGTTCGGGTTCGGGTTCGGGTTCGGGTTCGGTCTCGGTCTCGGTCTCGGTCTCGGTCTCGGTCTCGGTCTC
>Ga0075163_10003715_pt1 | contig 20512 bp, 15 predicted proteins | sample JI1023141ADNA_FD_71478 | JGI IMG/M metagenome (GOLD analysis project Ga0075163, IMG submission 71478) | Wastewater effluent complex algal communities from Wisconsin, to seasonally profile nutrient transformation and Carbon sequestration -... | ecosystem: Engineered > WWTP > Effluent > Algae... | reverse complement strand
TGCGAACTATCCTCGACTGTCAGAGTTTCAACAGCGCTGTCTTCAGTTCGAGCCTGACGGTCATTTTCAAAATGCGTGGGTTAGGAAGGTAGTTTTCAGTGATTCAGTGATTCAGTGGGGCAGTGGGGCAGTGATTCAGTGGGGCAGTGGCGAAGACATGGCTTTAGCCGTTTATTCGCAAGGTATGGTGAGGCTAGTTCGATGCCAAGCTCCTTAACCTAGAAGCGCTCGAATTCGCGCCAGTGGCCCCGCGACTAACCGGCTACCAAGCTTTGCCGCGCGATTCTCTCCTCGTCACCACTGGCATTTCGCCAGTGCGACGATGACTTGCAGGCTACCACGCGACCACCGAGCTGATCTCCATCCCCCCGCAAAGCAGAAACCGCAGAGTCCAAGAGCGATACTCATAGAAGCAGATCAGCCGTCCTCCTTACACGTACACTTGTACGTCCCAAAACAAAGCGCACCGGACAGTGAGGTCACTGCCACGGGAGCAAGGCGGTGCATCGCCTTTCATCGAAAGCAAGAAAGTTTCCATAACTCCTTCCAAGTCCATTGTCCGCCAATAGCCCAACGCTAGTACACGTTGATGGCAAGCTCTTTTTCGATTCTCTCTGTGATCCCAGGAATTTGACAATCTCCCAAGTATAGCTCTTTCAGCTTTGTTAACTTCTTTAGATGGGGAATCGCATCTGGACTCGGATCGATGTCAAGGTAAACCGTTTCCAGCATGGGAAGATGCGAAATTGCTTCATACACCTTACTAGTGACCTTGGTGGATTGAAGGGTAAGCACCTTGAGCTTGGGAAAGCGCGCTAGTTCAGCTACGCCTTTATCGGTTACTCGAGTTCCCTCGAGCAACAGTGCCTCAAGTTCGTCGCCTTTTTTCCATGTTCGTAATTCCTTTTCCGATATTGCTGCACTAATGAGTTCGGCTTCTACCAACTTGCTTAGGTGGTTAAGTTCGCTGAGATCTAGAATTCGCGATCGCATCAAACTCAAGTGAGTAAGGTCTGTTAATTTCCCAATGGTCTTTAACTCCCTGTTGGTGATCTTGTTCATGTCAAATCTGATTCGCTGCAAACGGGTGCACTTTCCAAGATCGGCAAAATCATCGAGGCTACACTCAATACGAATCAATGTTAGATCCTGGAGACGGTGAAAAGTTGAGATTACATGCCAAGGCGAAGGGAAAAGATGTAGATCCCTAAGGTCGAGTTTCTCGCAATCAACGAACGCTGATAGCTCGCTAGGATCTAGTCTTTCAGGTGCGCGACCAGGCTCAAAGATAGGGTTGGCAATAAAATTTCCTAAAACGGACAATGACGTTATCCTTCCTTGTCCATCGGTTGCGCAATGCGAATTGAGACGAGCGAGCGGGTGCGGTGGTAAGAACTTCTCCATTTTAAAAATCTCCCACTTTTTGTCGTTGTCGCATCAAATAACGTTCGCCCATCTTATCAAATCCGAACACTTAGGTAGTCCACATATTCCAGACCACGCGCGTAGATAACCGATCAAAACAACTGCGCTTTGCTCCTATAGCACTAGGCGGCTTCAAATTTCTTCAAAACGGCTACTTTTTCGAGGTTTGCTTTCAAAGCTACAGTTGTTGGATGCTCCAGTGTCAAAGGAGGACAATTGTTTGCACCAATGATCATGCCTTCTTCATCTAGATGCCCAACAAGGATACCCACGTTCAAAAAACTATAGCTGACACGATATACCTGTCGTCCAGCACAGTCCTGCACGAGGCTTCGCCACGGATGGCTATCGGGCGTCAAGCCACGCTCAAGAAACTTCTGCTGATGGTATTCGACCCAATCCCCTAACAACGAAAAACCCGAGTCGGAAGAGAGTACAGAAACAAGCAAATCAACAGGCACATTCGTTTCAAGTGTAATCACGAGAAGAGCCATATACTTTATCTCACAAGCCCACTGTCGAGAAACTTTGAACACACGCGAACGCTTAACAAAATCCGTCACCATCATCTTGTACCGAGAGCGCCGGTGCATTCTGGACAAACACTCGTCTCACGAAGTTCTCTCGATCGGTCGAGATATCCAGCTAGCTCAAAAAGATGGCAGATGTAGGTTCTCTCGCCTTTTCTCTAATTCGACAAGACACGACGCTCATACTCATACTCATACTCATACTCATACTCATACTCATACTCATACTCATACTCATACTATTGCGACGACCTCACTCGCCTTTTGCAAAACCTTGCCTCTAGTCTTGCTCCGCCGCTTCTATCAAATCCTGAAAAAGTTGTTGGTTTGAAAACGACTTGACGCGATCGAGTGGCGACAAATTCTCATGATTTCTGGTGTAAAGACTTGCTCCTCTCCTAACCACTTCCATCGCAACCTGGTAGATGGCCTCACTTGTATCCTGCCTATTCTCTATTCTTTCAACAAAGCAGTGAAGCGGAGTGTTACCATCGCGGTCTTGAATGTTGTAATTGGGGTGGTAAGGATCAAGGATCTTTAGCATTTCCAAACTTTCTATATTGAACAGAAGAGTTTGTGATCGGAAATCTTCAAAATGCATGGAAGCGCCTGATTCCAGAAGCAACTTTGCAAGTTCGCATTGATCGCAGCTCACCGTCAAAAAAAGCGCTGTCTCAGAGCCAAGTGATCTATCAAGATCCGCCCCCGCCTCTACCAAAATTCTCAGGGTTTCAAGTTGCCTTTCGGGGTTGTCTTCCATTATTGCCCAATACAGTGGTGGTCTATTGCTGTCCGGCGGTCCATTAACATCGAGACCTTGAGTTAGCAGAAATTTGAGACAACCATTGGATCGGCAAGCCGCTGCGAACTGGAGGAGATTAAGTTGTCCCGGAGCCGGTAAGAGACCATTGGTCAGTCCTCCAATCTCAGTTGTAGAATGTAATAGGCGACGGTTCCTCAAAACCATCTCGCGGACAACATCGACGTTATCATAGCCGATGAAGTCAAAAAATCTCTCAACATCCCGCTCCGCTTTCGGATTTCTGATTATGAAATTGCGAAAAAGACAAAATTCAAATCGAGCTTCTTCACGGATCCGTCTGTAGTGTTTGCGTAGGAGTAGACCACCTACAAGATATCCGAGGTCGACGTAGTAGTAATCGTCAATTTCACTCTCATTAATTTCGGTCGCGGCTTTTGCATCGGAAACAAATGCCGCCAACTTACCATTCGGCAAGATAGTGCATGTATACCAAGCCAGGTTACTAGTGCCGCGAAGATGAATACGAAAATCCTTCTGCCATTGGCTTGGCCGCAATAGTCGTTCCTTGAATTCCGAAAACTTCAGGTCTTGCGACCCAATAGGCTGCTCATTTAGGTTCATGTTGTAATCGTCCATAAAGACCATAGTCATTAGGATTGCGGAAACTAACAGCTTCGCGAATTAGATGCCCACTCGCGACGCCAGATAAGCCTATGCGATAGACGCCATGGATTCTCTCGTTTTGTCAAATTTTTGTCGATGATCATGTTCCATCCCGTCATGGCTAGTTGTCATTTTGGAAAAAACACTCCTGACCATTATTCGCAGATCGCCGCCGACTAGCCACATATGGAAAGGGGCGATTTCAGAATGCGGGGGTTAAGAGGGTAGTTTTCAGTGGTTCAGTTTTCAGTTTTCAGTGGTTCAGTGGGGCAGTGGCGAAGAGAGTGTGTTGATAGTACGTTCGCGAAGTGGGGAGATAGAGACGCAGAAGAACCGAGGTTCGGTCGTATTGGCGTCTACGCTGGCCTCCACTGGCTTCACGCCAGTGGCCCTGCGACTTACCAGCTACCAGGCTTGGCCGCGTGATTCTCTCCCCGTCACCACTGGCATTTCGCCAATGGAACGATGACTTACTGGCTACCAAGCGAACTCCGAGCTAATTTTCCTCCCCCAGCAAAGCAGATACCGCAGAGTCAAAAAGCGAAACTCTTATAAACAGATCAGTCTCCCTCCTCACACGTACATTTGTACGTCTTAAACCACAACTTCCCTGTTGCCAACAACTCACAAATACCCAGAGATGAAACCGATGGTCACAAGGTTTACAAGCTTGCCATCGAACTAGCCTGAACACAATTTGCGAAGAAGCACCACAACCCATTTCTTCGCAGTGCCTTTCCCATTTCGCACCTTTCGCCCTTTTCGCGGTTCATCTCCCACTGCCGGTCGGTCGAGTTGCACAGCAAGATCAAATCAACGAACAGGAGGACTCTCCCGTTTCTTAGATAATTCGCACGTAGAAGCTCACGGACTCCCTAAGCCGCTACACTCCGTGGTGAAGTTTGAAAGAGATCAAGACTTCCATTCCGCTTTGATGATATGGCTCATCGCAGCGAGCCGGTTTACTATGAGATCGCACGGCCCACGGACGCCGGGATACATTGGAACATTCACTGGTGATTCGAACTTTCAAACGTCGAACTTTACACTTCCAACTTTCCCTGACGCATCCTGGTAAGTCATTGCGGCGGCATCGTGCCGCCGCTCTTCAGCTCAAGCATTATCTACAACGCAAGCCATCTTCGCGTTTCGAACATCGCGCGTTTGAACATCTACTGACATTCCGCCGGACTTGAAGCATTTCTAATTCTGTCACGTGTTTTGCCTGGCGTTTTCAGCTACGAACCAATTCCCGGAGCCTTATAAGCCAATGCTTGCTCGACGATCTGCTCAGCCGTCATCTCTTCTTCCGGATAAAAGATCAAGTCTGAAACATCAGGACGCGGAACGTTTTCTTGCAACTGATCAATCATCGCGTCGATCTCGTCTTCAGTTCCATCGGCGCTTTGAATTCGTCCAACAAGCCGTACTAACTCTTCTTTCGTAAGTCTACTGCTCATACTCTCAGTTCCTGAAGTGAAAGGCTGGATCAAGTATCGATTGGTGATGGCTTGGCGAAACGATTAGCAAGTTATCGAGGTTATATACCTCAACACCGTTGTGAATCGGGTTACGGTGATGCAACACGTATGACTTGAGCTTGCCGTAATGCTGTGCGCCAGGTGCGATTGGCGCAAGTCCTTTCCGCATACGAGTGACATTGGCTTTGCCGAAATGTGCGGCTAAATCCGCGTCTCCAGCCACCGCCTTCCAGAATGCGCTTCTAAAGTCTTTGAAGTTACAAATGTCTTGCCACGTAGTGCGGTTGCGACTTGGGCTGGTATCCCTGCAATGCTTCCATGCGTCCCCCTAAACCAACGACTCGTCGCCGAATTTGTCGATAAACCATTGCCTCCGGAAACCGTTCCCGCTGCATTCCGAAGTGCTGCGGCATCAACATCATACGAATTATGCGCCCAAACCCCAAACTCCATCAACTCGCTTTTCAACAAAGTAGGTATGGAAATCGGCGATGCGGAAGTTGTAGAGGGTGGCGTGCTCGGTAGTTTGCTCCAGGGCTTCGACGGCAACCCATTCGCCGGAGGCGGTGGCGATAAACTCGCCGACTTCAAGCTCACCTGCCGCTGTCCAGCCTCGTGAGAGTGAATAGAAAGGATGCTCCGCAGTGGTCCCGATGGACACACCGCACACCTTCAGCCGGAACACTTCGCCCGATTGCACGAAGACTTCTTCGATTTGCTTCGCAACCAGCTCGCCGTCGACATCAAATTCGTCGCGAGAGAGTCATTCACGCAAAACGCACTGGGCTCCACGGACTTCACGCCGAATGCTGCAAGGTTCAGGAGTTTGCCACGAACTAGCCTCACCATAACTTGCGAAGAAACGGCTAAAGCCATTTCTTCGCCAATACCGTGCAAGCCTCCGTCGTGCTTAACCTTGCAGCAATCAGCTCTGTCCCGGCCGTGTCGCGTCCGGTACACTTGCGTCGTTCAGCAACATAGCGAACAAGGGTTTCGGGCCGCGGGGCGGCAGGGCCGACTCGGGAGTGTCGGCCTACTAAAAACGATCCTTCACGAGAACTTCGCTTAAGTCTAATTGGCCAGGTTTGGGGAAAGCAGGTTCAAGTGCTTTGCCGACGGTAATCATAAAACCGATCACATGATCTTCAGGCAAGCGAATCAATTTACCCACCGCCCCAATATCGAAGCCGATCATGGGACATGAATCATATCCCAAAGCCTTAGCGGCCAACATGATGGTTTGCCCCGCAATGCCGCAGGAACGCATAGCCTCATCGCGCTGCAATTGATCCTGCCCCTCATAAAACGGTTGCATCCAATCCACCAACATTTTTGCCACGGGTGCTGGTGCGTTTCGCCAATATCGCTCGGGCGATTTCTTCCAAGCTTTCAAATCGGCCGTCAAGAGAATCAACAACGAAGCATCCGTGACTTGGATTTGATCATTCGATACGCCTCGAATCTGACGTCGAAGCTCTGGATCTTGCACCAACACAAATCGCCAGTTTTGCATGTTGAAAGAAGTTGGAGATTGAATCGCTGCGGAGAAAAGTGTGTTGATCTCATCGTCACTCATGCGATGATTGGGATCGTATTTTTTGACTGCGCGTCGGGCGTAAATGGCTTCAATGGTTTCCATCGTGGATCTCCTAGATTTGAAATAGGTTTGAACAAGTTGAATGGTAACAATTCCAGTGCTGTGTCGGCACACGCGTGACGTTCAGCAAGATGGCAAACAAAGATTTCGGGCCGCGGAGCGGCGAGGCCGACTCAGGAGAGTCGGCCTACGTAGCACGGTCCGTCTCGGCCGTGTCGCGCCCGGTACACGCGTGACTTTCAGCAACATAGCGAACATGGGTTTCGGGCCGCGGAGCGGCAGGGCCGACTCGGGAGTGTCGGCCTACGTTGGACCTACGCCAATTCGAAAACCAAAATCTCTGCTTCGCTCGTTGCTTGATACTTGATAAAGGGCTCATCGCTGACTGCCAAGCCATCGCCCGCCTCTAACGCATGCCCACTTACCACACCACTTCCGCTAAGGTTTTGTATCCAAACATGTTTCTCTGGCGGAATAGCCAACTGCACCGACTCCTGTGGCTGGATCGTCGACAAATAGATTTTGGCCTGTGTGTGAATCGTTAAAGAGCCATCTTCACCCGTCGGAGAAGCCACCAATCGCAAGCGATTCGTTCGCTCCGACAACTCAAACTTTTTTTGTTCGTAACTCGGCTCAATTCCCTTGCGGTCTGGCAATAGCCAAATTTGATACAGATGCGTAGACTCGGTCTCTGACGGATTGAATTCGCTGTGCGTAATACCCGTCCCCGCGCTCATGCGCTGAAACTCACCGGGCCGCAATACTTCGCCATTCCCCATCGAATCACGATGCTCCAACGCACCCTGCAACACATAAGTCACAATCTCCATGTCGTTGTGCGGATGTGTTCCGAAACCCTGACCTGGCGCTATGAAATCCTCATTCATCACCCGCAAATTGCGAAACCGCACATGCTTAGGATCATGATAGGAACTAAATGAAAAGGTGTGAAACGTTTTCAACCAGCCGTAATCTGCATGCCCTCGCTCTGTCGCTTTTCTAAATCGGTACATACTCTTCCTTTCACTCGATTCCGTTTTCGGACTCAACGCGTCCCACCGAAATGCCTTACATGTCGATCGTTTACATATCATCTATTTGAACAAAAAAATTTACGCTTCGTGATCGAGACTTGTTCGCGCTTTCTCGAGCAGTCGACTCAGCTCTTTCAGCTCGGCCGCAGATAGGTGTCCCAACAATCTCTGATTCAAAGCAGCAAGTGGTTGGTCGAGTTTATTCACCAACTCTTTCCCCTTCGCCGTTAAATCGACATACACCACCCGTCGATCTTGAGTGCAGCGTTCGCGCGAAACCAACTCCATTTTCTCGAGCCGATCCAACAGCCCGGTCATCGCAGGCACAACTTGCAACATCCGGTCGACAATCTCCAAACATGGCAATGGCTTCCCTTCACCGCGCAAAATTCGCAACACGTTGTATTGTGACGAGGTGAGGTCATACTCGCGAAACAAACGTCCCACGCGGTTCTCGAATTGATCTGCCGTGCGCAAGATATTCAATAGCGCTTCATGCAGCGGTGACTCAAACGGGTTCCGCTTTTTCAACTCATCTTGCAAGCGACTTTTGGCCATCTTGGTTTCCTTCTGCAATTACTTTATACATCAACTATCGTCATGTCAACCTTATTTCCAGACGGTGAACTTTCGATTTTTGGGGAAATTCGCGCAAAAAATTGCCCGGTTTTGAAGAACCGACCACCCAAAGAGAGTAATTACAAATGAACCGTCGCCACAATAAGCGGTACGATTTAGGAATCCGTCTTCCCCGTAATCTCGACCAGCCATGCCCAAACTCGCCCCATCTTTCGTTCGATCCTGGATTCTCGCAGCCGTGTGTTGCATCATCCCCCAAGCCGTCGCGCAAGATGCTAACGCCTTGAAAACGCTGCAAACGGAAGCTCGTCAAGCTCTGCAGCAACGAGACCGCACTCGAATCGAAAAAGTGGCGCAAGAGATGCAGGCTGTATTGGGCGATCGAGCGGGTGTACCTGAAGTACCCGACGAATCACGTTCCATCCCGTCACTCACCAAGCCCTGGAGCGACGAAGAAACAGTTGCCGCGTTGCCAACCATCCGCACCTACATCACTCGCAACCGCTGGTGGCAAATGGATCTTGATCCATCACAATGCAACCACGCTCTTCGCGAAGTTGCCATGATCATCGAAGCGTGTATCGCCGCCAGCGAAGTCGATCGTGAAGACGCTCAAGCATGGCTTGATATGGCAAACGATGGGGCTAAGTTCTTACTGCAGGCTCAAAAGCAAGCTGAACTTGGGCTCTACCCATTTCCGGCGGTGCGAAATGGAAAGGGGAGACCTTTCGAAGTGGCTGAAGCGTTTATGCGTCGAGCCGAACGGGCGGGACAATTGGAACCACTCATCAGGAACGGCTGGATGGTCAACGACTTGGGTGACGGTGGTTTACAGTTTGATAATGGTGAAGCGGGAGTTGCCTTGTTGCATCTTTATGAAAAGACGCAGCAGCCGCAACTTTTAGAATCGGTTCTTAAGAGCGCCGATTGGGCGTGGCAACAGCCGATGGTGTTGAACTGGAATTACAATAGCTTTACCGTGTACCTGTTGGCAGAAACCTATCGAGTCACTGGCAAAGAAGAATACCTGGCCGAAGCCAAAGAACGAGCCCTGGTCAGCATGTTGCCGGGGCAACTAAAGGCTGGCCCGCAGATCGGGCGTTGGATGGATCCACACAATGCCCGCCCCGCGTATCATTACATCATGATACGGGCATTGCTCGCTCTCGTGGAAGTCTTGCCTGAAAGCGATCCCGATCGCGAAACGATCGCCCAATCGATTCGTCTGGCCTTTAACGCTCGCAACCCCGATTACCAGAAGGGCATCCTCAATGGCGACTCGGCCATGGAAGCGATGCTGCGAGCCAAACGGTTACCAGCCAAGACTTTTGCAGAACTCGGTGATTGCCATATCGATTCTGCGTTGGCCAGCTTAGAGGCGTATGGAATTGTGCAATGGCGCGCGGGTAAACCGGCCTTAGGCGCAGGCGTGTGGTGTGATTGGTTGTCGTATCAGAAATCCAAAGAGACGAAAGAGTAATTCGATGGAAACCCAATTTCGTCTGCCGTGGCGAGCTTCCATTGCACTGTGCGGCATCATGATTAGCATTGCTTCAGCCGCAACACTTTATGCTCAAGAGGCAGATAAAACAGAAGCGACTACTAAAGCATCTCCAACCGAAGATCCATCGCTCAAAGAAAAGCTCGAAGAGATTCGAGCTAAGTATCAATTGCCAGCCATGTGGTGCGGGGTGTTTCATGTCGATGGTCGGAGTACCATGGCCGTGACGGGCATACGCCGCTGGAAAGATGAGGCGTTAGCCACACTAACCGATCCCATACATCTCGGCTCATGCACAAAGGCTATGACCGGTGCGCTCATAGGACAACTTTGTAGTGAAGGGAAGCTGCGGTTGGACATGACACTCGGCGAAATATTTCCCACCGAGATTCCGCAAGACTCGGCGTGGAGCAGCGTGACCGTACAGAATCTGCTGCAACATGAAAGCGGATTACCAGCGAACCTCGACTGGTGGAGATTGATGAAAGATCGAAACGATGTGGTTGAGGCGCGTGAAGCCATGCTGCAAGCGATCTTGAAGTTGCGCCGTCCGCAGAAGACTAAGTTTCTTTACTCCAATACGGGCTATGCCTTGCTGGGACATATCATCGAAAAAGTGGAAAGTAAATCTTGGGAAGAGGCGATGCGCGAGAGAATTGCCAAACCTCTGGGAATGGAATCACTCGATTTCGGCCCCATTGTAAGTCTGCCTGGCGAATCGAAAGGAGCGGTTCCGAATGGCCACACTTTAATCCCCTCTGCCGGCCGCATTTTCACTCAGCTGATGGGAGGAAAAGGGCAAATGGATTGGCAATCGCACCAAATTGACAACGCCCCCGTTATGGGGCCGGCTGGCAGTGCGCATGCTCGGCTATACGACTGGGCAAAGTTTACGTTGGCGTTCGCGGACCATAATGGGAATGAACGGCTGAAGATATCCGACGATGTTTGGAAAAAGCTATTAGAATCCAAAACCAAAGATGGTTATGCTGGAGGCTGGATCGTATCAGAACGGAGCTGGGCAGGGGGCCGCATTTACACACACAACGGCAGCAACACCACCTGGTATTGCGTTGTTTTTACGGCACCAGAGAAAAATCTCTGCTACCTGGCAGCGACGAACGTGTTTTATGATAACGCTCCCAAGGCATGTGACGAGGCGATCGTCCAAGCCATTGAAGTTAAGCTCAAGTGACAACTAGCGGCAGGCTCAGGCGCATTTGGTTATGAAGTGGGAACAAGTACACCTCACCGTCGATTACTCCGTGGTCAATGGCGATGATCCCTGGCCAATCATCGAGCCTATTTGGTGGCAAGTCGATATCCACGACAACAACGAAGACTATGAATTGAGTTTGTTGCAATTCACTCTACCGCAACGTCTTATGTTTGCGTTTCAATGGTATCGTTCCGAAGTGAGCAACGGTGGCCACCAACAATTCTATTACAACAACACAGGTCGTGTATGGCCCGATGTGTTGCGTGCTTTAGAAGCGATTGATGCGCCCAATATGCGGGGCCTTTTTGTGCGTTCGCTGGAAATGCTTGGCGATAATCCACCGTTAGAACGCGATGACCGCTGCGAATTACTCGATAAACTCAAACCCAATTTTTCGAGTATGGATGAACAATTTTCACGAATCGAGGAAGACGAAGGGATCGACGAATTGGTGATGCAGTACATCCAAAACCATCCGAAAGATTTTTACTTTGATGGTTTGGTGCGGCGAGCCGTTTTCCCATGGTGACTGGTCAGGCTTGAGGAGTGAGGCTTGAGACTGGAGGGGGAGGACTTTGGTTTCTTTTTTGCAGCTGCTTTCTGAGCCATTTCTGAGACGCGAAACTTTGTCATCTTTTTGATCAAAGTGAAAGGGATTTTTTTGGCCAACGGAAATTGAATGGCCCCTTTGGATGTTGCATACGGTTCCAGTTCTTTAGCGAATTCAACGATCGCTGAAGGTGTTGGATAAACGCCAAGATGCTCTTTGCACATGGCGAAGTGGATCAGGTTTCCATTTTGACAAAAAGTGGGCATCTGATATTTGATCGCTTCAGTGGCCTCCGGTGCTGCACTTTGAATGCACTTGCGAACCTCTTGCAAAACCTTCTGTTCGCTGTCGGAAAACTGAGCGATGTACTGATCGATAGTTTCGATGGCTTTCGGTTTAGATTTCATGGAATTGTTTCGATTCACTAAAGAGTCAAGAACGAAGAGAACTCAACAGTCCGTATCGTACACCAGCGCGAGCAAAACTGCATGGGGAACGAGGAGATGTCTCACTGAGGCTCCAGCCATGAAATGGAAACGGGAGTGTGCGGATTGGTACCTTCCATAAAAAGAAAACGTGTACAGGGACATGGTTGGTCGCATCGTACTCTCTTGGGCGATAGAATGAGCGGACTGGGGACTCACTTCTCCTCTCCCACCAGGATCCCACCATGAAAGCTTTTTCCCTCCGCTCTGTTAGCTCTGTTTATTTTCTATGTCTCTCGTTTTCTCTGATTGCGAGCTTGGGTTGCAATCACTTTTTGAATGCTCAAGAGCCGACGGAATATTTGCAAGCTGGGGCCGCGACCAGCAATATCACGCCCGACTTGGGTGGTGAAATCATCGGCGGCTTTATGCCTATCCCTGCGAAGCATATTCATGATGATCTCCATGCGCGATGTTTGGTGCTCGATGATGGGGAAACGAAATTAGCGCTCGTAGTATGCGACTTGCTGGGCATTCATCGCAGTCTAAGTCTTGAAGCTCGACGGCAGATTCAAGAAGCAACCGGAATTCCTCCCGAGAACGTGCTGATCTCCGCAACGCATACCCATTCGGCTATCAGTGCGATATCCAATGCGTCCGTGGTCCGTTCGTATCAATCGGACATGCCGTTAAACGATTATCAAAAATTTGTAGCGCGACGTATCGCGGATGGTGTGCAACGAGCGATACAGAACTTACGGCCTGCCGAAATCGCTTTCGGTCGCGTCGATGTTCCCGAACACCTTTTCAATCGTCGCTGGTATTTGAAAGAAGGGAGCATGCCGCCGAATCCGTTTGGAAAAATCGACAAGGTCAAGATGAATCCACCGGCGAATAGCCCCGATCTAGTTGAACCCGCAGGCCCAATTGATCCTGCGGTGTCGTTCATCGCTTTGCGTGCACCGGGAGGAAGCCTCATTTCGCTTTACTCGGCGTATTCGTTGCACTATGTGGGCGACGTAGGGCCAGGTCACATTTCGGCGGATTATTTCGCCATTTATTGTGAACGGCTCAAACAGCATCTTTCAGCAGCGAGCCAAGATCCACCATTTGTGGCGATGATGGCAAACGGTACCAGCGGCGATATCAACAATATTCCCTTTGGAAAGCCGCGAGCCACGAGGCCAACCTATGGTCAAATGACATACGTCGCAGAAGATTTGGCAGCCAAAGTGCGAGATACTATTCCAAGTTTACAATGGCAGAAGAAACAGAAGCTCGCCGCCCGATATCGAGAGCTCGATGTGAAGTGGCGTGACGTGGATTGGGAGTTGATGAAGTGGGCTCAAGAAACCGCAGCTAAGTCGACCTCATTACAAGGTGCAGACCTGCCAGCGATCTATGCACGGCGTGTGATGGAGCTGGCTCAAGCGAGTCCCGAGACAAAGGCCCCTGTTCAACTATTGGTGATTGGTGATATCGCGATTGGTTGTTCGCCGTGTGAGACCTTTGCAGAAATTGGAATCGAGTTTCGCAAACGCAGTCCCTATCCGAATTCGTTTATGGTCGAGTTAGCGCATGGCTATTATGGCTATCTCCCGACGCCGCGTCATTTCGAATTAGGTGGTTACGAAACTTGGCCAGGCACGAATTATCTCGAGCCACAAGCTTCCGTGAAAATCATGGATGCGCTACTAGAGATGGCAGCCGAACTGAAGTAGGGTGTGTGCAGCGATTTTTTCATGAGAAATTTCCCCGACGGTGAAACCATTCCACGTATATCGATTCCACGCGTCGAAAACCTGAATCGCGGAACACACCGAGGAGTTGACGTGCAGGCTGCGGCACGCGACACAGGCGACGAGTCGGCGCAAGTAGGGTGTGTAAAGCGATTCATTCATTCGAAATTTCACCGACGGTGAAACCATTCCATGTATATCGACTCCACGCGCCAAATACCCAAATCGCGTAACACACCGTGGAGTTGACGTGCAGGCTGCGGCACGCGACACAGGCGACGAGTCGGCGCAAGTTGGGTGTGTGAAGCGATTCATTCATTCGAAATTTCACCGACGGTGAAACCATTCCATGTATATCGACTCCACGCGCCAAATACCCAAATCGCGTAACACACCGTGGAGTTGATGTGCAGGCTGGGGCGCGTGCAACAGGCGACGAGTCAACTCCTCGGTGTGTTGCGCAAGTCGATTCATTAGCTGGTGAACTCGTACAAAAACATAGGCATTGCGAAACAGTGAGATCGATATAGAAGCGACTTGCTGCACACACCCTACTATGCAATCAGCTTGTCGATCACCTTGCCGCCAAATTGACTTAGCTGTTTGAAGCGGCCGGCGTGATAGTAGGTGAGCTTGTTATCGTCGAGCCCTAGCAAGCGTAGCAGCGTGACATGAAAGTCACGGATGGGGCGAATCTCTTCGACGGCAGTCATTCCCAGTTCATCGGTTGCACCTATTGTGTGACCCGCGTTGCAGCCACCTCCAGCCAGCCAGATCGTCATGGCGTTTGGGTTGTGATCTCGTCCGTACGCTGTTCCGCCGCGAACACCATTATCTGGAGTTCTGCCGAATTCACCGCACCACACAACCAGCGTACTGTCAAGCAATCCCCGTTGCTTCAAATCGCTCAGCAAGGCGGTAATCGGTTTATCAACAGCCCGCACCAGATTTCCGTGTGCGCGCTCAATATAATCGTGACTATCCCAAGTTCCATGATAGAGTTGCACGAAGCGTACCCCGGACTCTATCATCTTTCGTGCCAGGATACATTTCCTTCCGAACGAATCCGTAGCAGAATCACCGAGCCCATACATCGCTTGAGTTCGTTGATCTTCTTGACTCAAATCCAACAATCCGGGAACTTGAGCTTGCATACGAAAGGCTAATTCATAGTTCTGCATGCGAACTTCTAAATCGCTATGCCATGCATGCTCCTTTTGATGCTCGGCATTGAGAGTCGAGAGGAGATCAAGATTGGCACGCTGTTGTTCCAGGCTTACCCCGCTGGGCGGAGCAATATCTAGAATGGGTGCTCCTTTTGGTCGAAGGGGCGTTCCCTGAAATACGGCAGGGAGATACCCATTGCTCCAGTTCGCGGCACCACCTTGTGGATAGCTAACTTCAGGCAGAACGATGAAGCCGGGTAGGTTTTGATTTTCGGAACCTAAACCATAGGTAACCCAGGCGCCGAGAGCGGGATCTCCTCCGAATCGATTGCCGCAGTTCATTTGATACATCGCTGTCGGATGGTTCACACTATCGACTTGGCAACCGCGAAAAAAGCACAAATCGTCGGCGACTTTGGCGAGATTTTCCCAGTTTTCAGCGAAATCGGCCCCGCTTTCGCCCGCTTTTTTGAACTTAAATGGGCTCTTTACGTAATAGCGTTTCCCGCTTTCCATCGCCGACTTTTGCTGACCTTCGCGGACAAATTCTTGCAAATGCACTTTTTCTAAATACGGCTTCGGATCGAAGGTGTCGATGTGTGATGGCCCACCTTCCATCATCAAAAAAATACAATTCTTTGCCTGTGCCGGAACATGTCCTAATCGCGGTGCCAGCGAGGAGGATGGACTTGATGACGCCTCATCTGCGGAAGAACTTTCTTCTTGAATCAAAGCACTCAAAGCGACCGCCCCGATCGACGCTCCCAAGCCGTAAAAAAAACCACGGCGATCCGCACGCGAAAGTTGTTTGATTAACTCAACAAAGATCTCTCTTCTCATTTTCACGTTTTCCGTCTCACGAGAATATTCAATACACGAATATGAATTCGTTACTATTGAAGAGTACTAAACACAACTCCGCCAACGCTCGTATTTCAGCGTCACAATCACTAGGGAGCAAATCTGGGACGAAATCTGCATTCGAATAAATCATTTCCGTAAACAAAAATCGTTCACCTGTGTTTTCCTCAATCGCCTCTCGCTCCACACGAACTGGTGGACGCTGCAACTGTATCTGCGAACGTTCGGAAAAAGGAAGCATGGAGATCCAATGCTTCACTCCTTGTTGCGTCTCGCTCTCACTTGGCTCTCTCCCGAAGGTCATCTGGAAACAACGGCGAACGACGGTAGCTCGCTCCACATCAGACAACACGGTCTCTTTATTCCTCAACTCGGTAAGCACTCGATTCGCCAACGCCAGCGAACGTTTATAGCTATTCTCACTGTTTAGCAACGAAAATACTTGCGGTGTCACCGTACTGACCTCACGCCGTTCGCAGGAAAAATCCAAAGGCGGTGAATTGAACACTTCGAGAGCGGGATCTATTAAGCCTCGCAAGCGAAGTATATAAATCGAGCGACGATGTCTCTGATTGGGCAAAGGATTCGGTGCCCAAGCTGCCGCAAAGGTTCCCATGACCATCCGCGGCTGCAACGCCGCTTCCAGATTGATTTCGGGACGACAAGGAATACCACCCAGCTCCAAATTAAGCTCACCACTGTGCATCAACATCGAGTCGCGAATCTCTTCGGCCGTCAAACGCCGAGGCTGAAACCGAGCATAACTTGTATTGAGCGGATCTAGGCTTTGCAATACGTCAGGTTGCGGATGAACGCAACTGCGTCGATAAGCTTGACTGCAGAGGATCCATCGATGCACTTGTTTGATCGACCACCCATTTTCGGTGAACGATGCGGCTAACCAATCTAGCAACTCAGGGTGCGTGGGACGCTTACCAGTCGATCCAAAGTTGTTGGGATTACCTGCAATGGGAATACCAAAATGCCACAGCCATAATCGATTCACCATCACCCGAGCGGTCAGTGGATTTTGCGGATCAACGATCCAATTTGACAACGCCAGTCTTTTCCCACTTTCGGTTTCGGGAATTGCATTTTGACTCAAAAGCCCCACGGCGCTCAACACACCTGGCCCCACCGACGGCCCCGCAGAAAATGGATCACCCCCGATAAGAATCGCTGTTTGGTCCCATTCGGCTTCTTTCGGTTTACCGTTGGTCATTCGCAACGGTGCAGTAACAGCGCGAAGTTGGGGTGTTGGACCCGAATAGACAGCATGGGCGTATTCGCGATATCGATCCAATTCCCATTGCAAACGTTCGATACCTTTTCGAGCCACTCTTTCTAAACCGAACTGCTCTGGCGTGAACCCGACAAGCTTGGGTGGATAACTATCTTCTGTTGCTCCTGAACGAGCCATCGCATTACGAGTTTGCCCAAAGTGATCGGGATAAGCTTTCTTGTTGGAGTTCGCCTGATCGCGAATTCGGCTAAGTGTTTTGTTCCACTCCGATGGATCTTTGGAGTGTTGCTCAAACCACACTTCGGCGTTTTTGAGCAGTTGCTGGTCGAGCTCAGCGAGAGTCGCTTCATGTTCCTGCAACTTTTGTTGAAGGTATTTTTCCTCAGCAAATCCTTGGCGGTTTTCAGTCTCTAGAAATGGAACGGCGCGTTCGGCAATTTGCGTGTTCGAAAAGACGGCTTGAATCGAATAGTAATCGCGAGTAGGAACTGGATCGAATTTGTGGTCATGGCATCTCGCACATTGAAGCGAATGAGCCAAGAAGCACTCGCCGACACTATTGGTGATATCGTCGAGGAACCGTTGACGAGCAATTTTTGCGACTTCCATGCCTGTTAATTCCCATGGCCCCATTCGCAAAAATCCTGTGGCAATGAGGGCTTCATGGGTAACGGGTTCGATTTCATCACCGGCGATTTGTTGACGTACGAATTGGTCGTAAGGCAAATCTTGGTTGAAAGCGCGGATCACATAATCACGATAGCGCCAAGCATTACCGCGTTCGTAGTCGTTCGCAAACCCTGCTGAGTCGGCGTAGCGGACCACATCCAACCAATGCTGTGCCATACGTTCGCCGTAGTGCGGACTTTGCAACAATCGCTCGATCAAATCGCTAACGGCTCTTTCACTGTCATGCAGATACGCATGTTCAAAGGCGATGATTTCATCCGACGTCGGTGGTAAGCCGGTCAGGTCATAGGTTGCACGGCGAATGAATGTGCGCGCATCGCAGGGAGGGGCCACCGTTAATCCAACGGGCAGTCGTTGCTCAATCCAATAATCAACCGCTTGAGAACCCTGAAGGAGTTTATCACCCACCTTCGCCTCAGGCTTTCTTAATGGCTGATACGCCCACAAACCTTCAGGATCATAGGAACGGTTGGTCCATTCAGCACTAAGTCCCCCGCTCGTAGCTACTTGCATGCCATCTTCGCGACTCCACTCCTGCGTGTGTTCTCTTCGTATTTCTTCGATGCGGTCTGGCGAGGGCCAAGGGGCGTTGGCTTCGATCCATTGTTTGACCCAATTCATTTGTTGGGGTGTCAACTTCTCTGCGTCTTTGGGAGGCATGGGAGACCACACCTCCGATTCGCGCGTAATCGCTAGAAACAACGGACTTTGTTCCGCATTCATGGGAACAATCAAAGCTTCTCCACTCGCCCCGCCGCGCAGCAGAGAATCTCGACTATCCAAAACCAGGTCACCTTCTGCTGTACCACCTTCACTATGACAGGCTGCACATTTTGACTGCAGAAGCGGTAAGACTCGACGAACAAACACGATTTCCCCTTCGTCGTTTGCCAGCGAGAGCTGGCACATCAACAACGTAAGGCCAAAAGTTACGACGGCGATCGCCCGTGCAATGAGAGGAATAGGCACGATTGGAGTCCTATAGTTGGGAGTCTTTATCATACCACGCAGAAATCTGTCCACTCAAGAAGTTGGCGGCCCAATCGGTTATGATTAGACTGCTACCTGTGATTTTCCGTTTTATCGACGCCTTCTGTGCTGGACGCGTTTCATGTCTTTGCCGAATCCCTTCATAAGCTTAGCCAAGCTATCGAGCTGCCTTTTTATCTACACAGCTTTCGCGTTGTACTTGCCCGTGCCTGGCATCGCTCAAGACTTGGGAAGCGAACTACAGCCGCTTTTAGAAAAACATCGCGGCGATGTGGGGCTGATGGTGAAGAATTTGGATACGGGAGAAACGTATCAATATCACAGCGACGACGTAATGCCAACGGCAAGCCTCATCAAGTTTCCAGTTTTGATTGAGCTCTATCGGCAAGCAGAGCAGGGGACACTCAGCCTCGACAAACAAATCGTGCTCAAGGAAAGCGATAAGGTCCCAGGCTCTGGTATTCTCACGCAACACTTCAATAACGAGGCCGAGTTGTCATTACACACAATCGCGAGGTTGATGATTACCTACTCGGATAACACAGCAACCAACTTAGTGCTCGATCAAATCGGGATCGGAAGTGTCGCTAAGACGATGACCGAAATGGGATTTCCTGAGACGCAGATTCATTCGAAGGTTTTTCGTCGCGATACTTCGATCGCACTCGAACGGAGTCAAAAATATGGCCTCGGGAGTACAACCGCGAAAGATATGGTTGCACTGTTGGAAAAGCTGCAGCGCAAAACGTTGCTCACCCCGCCATCTTGCGATGCGATCCTAGCGCACTTACTGACCTGCGACGACAAAAGCAAGTTGGCTCGCAAGTTACCGCCCGGCGTGAAGCTGTATCACAAAACGGGTGCCGTAAACGAATGCAGAACGGATGCGGGGTTGATATCGACTCCTAAAGGCACGATCGCCATTGCGATCCTGACGAACAATAACAAAGATACCAGTTGGACCGACGCCAATGAAGCTGAACTGCTCTGCTCGCAGGTGAGTGAAATGGTTTATCGATGGTACAACCCTGAATCGCTTACCACCGAAAACGGAACAGCTGTGCTGCAGGTTGGAGCCACTGGAATCATGGTGGAAGCGCTGCAACGAGCTCTCAATCAACAACTAACGCCCTCGCCTGCCTTATCGGTCGATGGCGACTTTGGACCCGCAACGGAAAAGGCCTTGCGTGACTTTCAAGTGGCAAAAAAGCTAGAAGCCACTGGCGTCACCGACCCCAAGACTTGGGAAGCACTTGGCCCCATTGTATTAGAAGAAACCAACACACCACCGGATGAGAACATGCCCGCCAAGAATGTTGCAGATCCACTGGATGGGCCACCCTTTGTGTCATGCAAAGCGTGGGTGATCGTCGACAAGCAAACGGGCAACATCATTGACGGCCATGAAGCGCAAAAATCGCTGGAGATTGCCAGCACGACCAAGATGATGACCGCCTGGTTGATTTCCAAATGGGCAGTTGAACATCCCGAAATTTTGGATGAACGCGTCACTTTCTCTCAACGTGCAGACAGCACACCAGGCTCTTCGGCAACAATTCGCGCAGGTGAATCGGTCACCGTGCGTGAGTTGCTCTTTGGTCTCATGCTCCCTTCCGGAAATGATGCCGCAACCGCCTTCGCCGAACACTTTGGCGAACGATTTGACATAAAGGGTGAAGACAAAAACTTGAACAGCTATGAACGCTTTGTGCGAGTCATGAATCAAGAAGCACAAGCTCTGGGGATGAAGAATTCTTCGTTCCGCAATCCGCATGGTTGGCCACACAAAGAACATTTTGCCAGTTGCGCTGACCTTGCGATCTTGGCCAGCAAAGTGCTTGATTCGGCTCTGCTCCGAGAGGTTGTCTCAACGCGTCAAATCGAATGCGAAACTCAAAGCGTCGACGGTTATCGCCGCAAGCTCATCTGGAAGAATACAAATGAGCTGTTGGGAACGGAGGGCTACATAGGCGTGAAAACAGGGACTACCGATTCCGCTGGAGCCTGCTTGGTTTCCTGCAGTGTGCGAGATGGAAAGGAATTGATTGTCGTCACC
>Ga0075163_10003714_pt1 | contig 20513 bp, 21 predicted proteins | sample JI1023141ADNA_FD_71478 | JGI IMG/M metagenome (GOLD analysis project Ga0075163, IMG submission 71478) | Wastewater effluent complex algal communities from Wisconsin, to seasonally profile nutrient transformation and Carbon sequestration -... | ecosystem: Engineered > WWTP > Effluent > Algae... | reverse complement strand
ACATATAAGACGACGGGTATTAATACATTTAAGGATGCACCATCTCTCATCATTATCGCCGACAGAATCAAGATTAATGCAGCAGTTACGCAGGTCGACGGCATCCTTTTCGCGAAAACAGCGCTGACTACCTGCGGAGAAGCTGGGTTTAAGGATACAGGGGTTAACGCTGGCGCGATCTCAGATGATCTAGTGGCAGGAGTTTGCAAGGCGAACCAGCTGCTTATCAACGGTGCCGTTATCGCCGGTGAGCTGACCGTGGCACGTACCAAAGGAGGTTCAACGAGTGCCGATAAGCCGGCCGAGGTATTTCTCTTGCGACCCGAAGCATTTTTGACTCCCTACGCAAATGGTGCCGCTGATGACACAGTGCTTGTCACCAAGCTTGAGTACGAGATGCCGCCACGGTATTAAGCGCTGCACAAAAAACGGACAAAACAGTACTACTCTCAAAAGTCTTTATGCTATAATAAACCTCATATGAAGGGTTTAAGTTCGGTGGGCGACTTCTTTGCGCTTGATATTGGCACAACCGCGGTTCGTGTGGTGCAACTATCGAAGGCCGGTTCAGTGTGGAATCTCACCAAATACGCCTCAGTGCCTGTCGATATCAAGATATCGACGAGTGATGCCGTCGAAGATCAGCGCAAGCTTGCCGAGGTGATCACAACAGCGATCGGTCAGAGTGGTGTCAGGACGCGCAATGTTGTCCTCGGTATCCCGAGCAATCGTATGTTTGCAACTGTCGTCGAGCTACCAGATATGGCTCCAGCCGAGCTGGCCAGTACGATCAAATACCAGGCCGAGCAGTACATCCCGATGAGCCTCGATGAGGCAAAAGTCGACTGGGCAGTGCTTGGCAAGACCATCAACGATCCGACGAAAAACGAAGTCTTGATCGCGAGCGTGGCTAATACATTTTCCGAGCAGCGACTTGACCTCGTCGAAGGACTGGGACTCAACGTCATCGCGATCGAACCAGACCCTGTCGCTATCTGCCGATCACTCTTGCCACAGGGCACCAAAGACGGCCACCTGATCGTTGATTTCGGCGATTTCTCATCAGATGTCGTCATGACGATGGGTGATGCGCCTCGTCTCGTTCGTTCGATCCCGACAGGCTATCGGTCGCTGACGAAAGCCGCCACGCAAAATCTCAATATCCAGGAACAGCAAGCCTCGCAGTTCCTGCTCAAGTTTGGTATCGATCCAAGCAAGCTCGAGGGGCAAATCGCTCGGGCACTTGAGAGTACTATCGATCAGTTCTCGGCTGAGCTCATCAAATCAGTCAAGTTTTTCCAGACGAAGTATCCAGAAGTACCGGTCGTTAGTATCTTGCTATCAGGCTACGCAGCAACCATCCCGGGCATGAGCGAGTACCTGACAGCAAAGATCGGCATCCCATCCCAGATGGCGACGCCGTGGCAGCGCGTCAGAGTCTCAAATGGTGATCAATCATCCTTGGCTTCGATATCGTCACAGTTTGCGGTCGTCGTAGGACTAGCCCAGAGGAGCGGTTCATGATCGAGCTCAACCTCCTACCTGATATCAAAAAAGAATTCATCCGTGCCCAGCGTACTCGCAACAAAGTCATTGCCGGCGCTATCCTGGTGACAATCATTGCTGGTGGGCTGCTCGCGCTTCTCGCCACATCGGTCTATGGTTTCCAAAATGTCTTGATCGGGAGCCTGAGAGATGATGTCAAAGCAAACCAAGCGAAACTGGCCGCAAAAGATGAGATCAACAAATACCTTGCGATCCAGAGTCAGCTTCAATTTGTCGATCAAGTCGATGCCGGTAGGCAACAGTACGCCCGACTCTTTGACTACTTACTGCAGCTCAACCCTGCGCCACCGTCAAACGTGTCGCTCTACTCTGTGGCGCTGACCGATGCTGATACGACGATGCTGATCGACGGCTCAGCCAAGACATTTGAGGCGGTCAATAACTTCCGCTATACCCTCCAGGAAGCAAAGCTGAGCTACAAACATGACGGCACAGAGGCTCAGGTCCCGATGTTTACGCAGGTAACGATTGATAATCCTTCGGTAAGTAACGAAAACGGTAAGCAGATAGCAGCGTTTCATATCACACTCGTCTTTACGCCTGAGGCATTTAATGCTACCAATACTGACTTCAAGATCATCGTACCAAAGCTGATCACCTCAAACGCCGACCAGAACACGCCGAAGGATCTATTTATCGACCAGCCAGCGAAGGAGACGACTGATGGAAACCAGTAAACCAGCTGTCACCGGCTTTAAGAAGCGCCAGCAAATCCAGCAGGCCAATCGCGTTGTTTTCATCTGGGTGACGATTGCGGCAGCGGCCCTCGCGATTACGGTTGTGATGGCACAGTTTATGGTCAAGCAGTTCATGTTCAACAATGTGGTTATCGGTGCCGAGGTCAAAGCAAACAGCACGGTGCAAAAAAACATCACAGTATACGATTCGCTCAAATCAGAGGTAGCCAAGCTCTACTCAAACCCAATGCTCGGTAAGCTCAAAGCTGACCCATCGGACACTGCGCTGCAGGTGGTGATCGATGCCATGCCGACTGAAGATGACCGTGTTGCACTACTGGCTTCGCTTCAGCAAATTATCTTTGCAAAGTCGGGAGTACACGTCGAGGCTATCTCGTTTAATGATGTCGCCGCTACACCTAGTGCTGCGACGCCGGGTACGTCGGCCAGCAGCGGTGTTATCGCAATTCCGTTTACGGCAAAGGTGACGGGCAATTACGACTCGATCAAGCAACTTCTTGTCGACCTCAATCATTCAATTCGTCCGATCAAAGTCACTAGTCTTAAGATTACTGGGGCGAGTAACTCGATGACGGCAGAATTGGAAGCTGAGACGTACTTTGCGGCACCTGATACGGTAGATCTGAAACAGGAGACGAAGAAACCATAATGAAAAAGAATGAAATAGCACTTCTCGTCCTGATCGTCGGCATCGTTGCTCTTGGAAGTTACTTCCTGGTGAAGAGTTTTGTGGCAGATGCTACGCCCAAATCGGTCAGCGTCGATGTAGCTAAAGAGCTGTCGTCGACGGTCATTGCGCCCAACAAAGATATTTTTGCCGAAGGGAACTACAACCCTACCATCAAGATCAAGATTGGCGATCAGACGAACCAACAAATATTTAATAATGCGCAGTAGGCACCATGTCAGTCCTTACTGAAGATCTCCAAAAAAAACTCGAGGACGAGCTCGTCGAAGAAAAGCTCGTCGATCTGGCGAAGCTCGATGAGTTTCGTCACAAGGCGACTACCGAGAACAAAGCCGTCATTGAGCTCCTTGTCTCCGAAAAAGTCATCACCGATGAGGTGCTGACAAAACATATCGCCTCGGTCTCTGGCGTGCCATATGTCAATCTCTCGAGTGCTCAGATCGATGTCAAAGTCTTGGATCTCTTACCGGCTGACATTGCCGAACGCTATATGGCCGTCCCACTCGGTGAGATGAGCAAACGTCTGGCTGTCGCGATGCTTGATGCGAACAACGTCCAGGCGGTGGATTTCCTGAGTAACAAGATCCAGCGACCGCTCAAAGTTTATATGGCGAGCGAAGCTGGCATCCGCAACGTGCTTAGCCAGTATCACACTGACCTTGAAGGCGGCGTCAGTGATGCGGTCAAGACGGCAACGGTCGAAGAAGCCGCTGCCCAGAAAGCTTCTCTCGGCGACGGACAGGATATCAAGACGATAGTCCAGGATTCGCCGATCTCACGGGCGCTCAGCACTATCCTTGAATACGCCGTGCGATCACGAGCATCAGATATTCACGTCGAGCCACTTGAGGACGCGCTTAAGATCCGCTGTCGTATCGACGGTGTGCTGCGTGAAGTGATGAAGCTACCAAAGAGTATCGAGCCAGCGTTGATATCACGTATCAAAATCCTCAGCAACCTCAAGATCGATGAGCACCGCATCCCACAGGATGGCCAGTTTGCTGTCCATGCTGCCGATAAAGACGTCGACCTGCGTATCGCGATCAGCCCGGTGGTATGGGGTGAGCAGGTAGTTATCCGTCTGCTCGACAAATCAGGCTCATCATTCAAACTCGAAGAGATGGGCTATGCTGGACGTGCCCTCCGGGCGATTCGTAAAGGTGTCCACAAACCAAATGGTATGATTTTGACCTCTGGCCCGACTGGTTCTGGTAAGTCAACCAGCCTCTACGCACTTGTCCAGGAAATTTTCGATGATTCGATCAATATCGTGACTCTCGAGGATCCGGTGGAGTATAAGATGTCAGGGGTCAACCAGATTCAGGTGAACGCCGAGGTCGGGCTGACATTTGCGAGTGGTCTTCGCTCGATCCTGCGTCAAGACCCGAACGTCGTGATGGTCGGAGAGATTCGTGATGCCGAGACGGCCAATCTCGCCGTGCAGGCTAGCCTGACCGGGCACCTTGTCTTTAGTACCCTCCACACCAACTCCGCTGCGGGTGTCTTGCCGCGTCTGCTCGATATGGGTATCGAGCCGTTTTTGATCGCCAGCACCGTAAACACGGTCATCGGTCAGCGTCTGGTACGCCGTATCTCTGAGAAGAATCAGCCGTATCAGTCGGATGAGCTCGAGACGAAGAGTATTCAGGAGACTGTCGGGATGATACTACCGAAAGATGCGGTGAGTATGCCGAAGATAGCAGAGGATATCGGATACAAAACGCTTCCGCTTAGCACCCAAGTCTCGTATAATTTAGTGAAGGGGATCGATAGCCCCAAGACACCCGGTGGCTACAAAGGTCGCATGGGGTTGTACGAGGTCATGGACGTGTCGGAGACTATCCAGAGTCTGATTGTGAAGCATGCCACGAGTGCCGAGATCCAGCGCCAGGCGATGCTAGAAGGCATGGTGACGATGCGCCAAGATGGCTATATGAAAGCACTGCAAGGCATGACGACGCTTGAAGAAGTTAACCGAGTCGCCGCCAATATGGCGTAGTAACGATAAAAGGGGAGGCATATGCAACCACAACCAGAACTACGAATCGAACTCCTCCTCGAGGATGTCATCCGCAAGCGCGCGAGTGACCTTCATATTCAGATCGGTTTACCGCCGATGCTGAGGATCGATGGATCGCTGGTACCAATCCCGGGTTTTCAGCCGCTAACTGCCGAAGAGCTCGAGAAGCTCGTCTTTGCCATCCTCGACGAAGATCAGCAGCAGATACTGCTCAAAGACAAAGAGTTTGACTTCAGCTTTGCTTTCGGCGACCTCGGTCGTTTCCGTGTGAATGCCTTTCATGAGCGGGGTAACCTCGCCGCAGCGCTGCGTCTCATCCCAAACGAGATCAAGACGATCACCGAGCTCGGTATGCCGAACATCGTGAACAATTTCGCCGCCTATCCGCGCGGCCTGGTGCTGGTGACTGGTCCGACCGGGTCGGGCAAATCGACGACACTAGCAGCACTAGTCGACAAGATCAACACCGAGAAATCACATCATATCATCACCATCGAGGATCCAATCGAGTTTACGCACAAGAGCAAGAAGTCAGTCATCGTCCAGCGTGAAGTTCACTATGACACGTATTCCTTCTCAGCAGCACTCCGTAGTTCGCTCCGTCAGGACCCAGATGTCGTGCTGATCGGTGAGATGCGTGACCTGGAGACGATCTCGGCCGCGATCACCATCGCTGAGACCGGACACTTGGTCTTCGCGACCCTGCATACGAACTCCGCCGCCCAGTCGATCGATCGTATGGTCGATGTCTTCCCACCACACCAACAGCCACAGATTCGCGCACAGCTAGCTAATATCCTTATGGCAATTTGTTCGCAGCGTCTCGTGCCATCGATCGGTGGTGGTCGGACAGTTGCGGCTGAGATCCTCGTGGCGACGCCTGCGGTGCGCAACATCATCCGTGAAGGCAAGAGCCATCAGCTTGATGCCGTCATCCAGACGGGTGTCGACCAAGGTATGCAATCGATGGATAAGACACTTGTCGGGCTGGTGCAAGGCGGTACGATCACTATCGATGAAGCGCGCAACTATGCCGTCGATCTCGGTGAATTTGATCGGATGATGAGGGGCTAATGCTAGAGTTTAACTACACAGCGCGCGATCGGGCCAGCAACAAGCAGGTCTATTCGACGGTCAAAGCTGAGTCGGAGAAGGCGGCCGCCAAACTCCTCATGGACCAGGGGTTGGTACCTCTCAAGATCACCGAAAAAAGCGATGATGGCAATTTCCTCGCTGGCCTCCAAAACCGCGTGACGGTCAAAGACCGCATCGTCTTCACACGGCAGCTGGCGACACTGATCAACGCAGGGTTGCCTCTATCTCAAAGTCTTCATACGGTGCGTGACCAGACGGCAAACAAGAAGCTCCAGTCGGTCGCACAAGATATCATCAGTAGTATCGAAGGCGGTTCATCGCTGTCGAATGCGTTTGCGAAGCACCCCGAGGTCTTCAACGACGTCTTTCTCGCGCTGGTGACGGCTGGTGAGGCATCAGGTACGCTCGATAAGGCGCTTGAACGCATCGCTGATCAGCAAGAGAAAGATGCCGAGGTGATGAGCAAGGTGAAGGGTGCGATGATGTATCCGTTGATCGTGAGTTTTGTGATGGTTGGTGTCATCATCTTTATGCTTGTAACGGTGGTGCCTCAGGTGGGGCGGCTCTACAAAGATCTCCACCAAGAGTTACCGGTATTGACGCAGATCATGGTGGGGATGGCTGATTTTGTGCAGCATTTTTGGTATATCGTCATCATCGCGGTTGGCCTACTGGCCTACTTCGGCAAAAACTGGCTCAAGACGACCAGTGGTCGTAGCGCGGCAGATAGCTTCAAGCTCAATGTACCGCTGTTTGGACAGCTTTTCCGCAAGCTCTACATGGCGCGATTTGCTCGTACGGCCGAGACGCTGATGAATACCGGGGTACCGATGCTTGAGACCCTGAGCATTACCAAACGGGCGGTTAACAATGTACACGTTTCTGGTAGTATCGAGCGTGCTGCAGAGAAGGTCAAAGGCGGCAAGGCGCTTTCACTGGCGCTCAAGAGTGAGGATTATATACTGCCTCTCGTGCCGCAGATGATTAGCATCGGCGAGCAGTCAGGTGGCATCGACGCCATGCTTGGCAAAGCTGCGACGTTTTACGAGAACGAGCTCGATCAGACGATCAAATCTATCTCGACATTGATCGAGCCAATCATGATGGTGGCGCTGGCCGGTGTCGCTGGTGTCATGATCGGGGCAGTGCTCTTTCCGATCTACGCGCTCGTCGGTAACGGTGCTATTCGATAGCAGAGTAAGATTCCGCTTGTGTTTTTATGAGCATTGACGTTATAATCAAGACATATTAACAACTAATTCGTTCTTAAGTTATAACCGAAAGGGTGGGACATGAACACAACGAGAACAAAAGGCTTTACGATCATCGAGGTTGTCCTCGTGCTGGCAATCGCCGGTCTGATCTTCCTGATGGTCTTCATCGCGCTACCTGCGCTACAGAAAGGCCAGCGTGATACACAGCGCCGTCAAGACTTGAGCCGTTTTGCATCACAGATTGCTCAATATCAGGCTAACAACAAAGGCTCAATCCCAACAGGGGCTGCTGCAGGTGACTGTACTGCCGCCGTTGGAAACGTTGCAAAATTTGTAACCGACTATATGACTGTAGGTGGCCAGCAGTGGAACGACCCACAATCTGGGAGTACCTACACATGTGTAAGTCCAGCTGGGGCTGAACCAACTGCATCTGGTTCGTACTACTACAAATCAGGTTATATATGTAACGGGGAAGCAGTAACCGCAGGTACGGGACGTAACTTTGCGATCGTGACTAAACTTGAGGGATCAGGTTCGGCTTGTATCGACAATAAGTAGCTAGATACATCGACGATAAAATACCCTTTTTTCGCAGGAAGGGTATTTTTATGATGTGTTATCTGCTAGCATAAGGGACATGGATCAGACGCTAATTATCGTGATACTGGGGCTTTTGGGGCTGTGCTTTGGCAGCTTCGTCAATGCTCTCGTCTGGAGGCTGCACAAGGGCCGTGACTTCGTCGCTGAGCGATCCGAGTGTACGCACTGTCATCATGTGCTTGCTTGGTATGATCTCGTACCGGTGCTTAGCTGGGTAGCACTGCGTGGGCGATGTCGCTACTGTCACAAAAAGATCGATGACAGTCCAATCGTTGAGCTCGGAGTCGCGGTACTTTTTGTCGTATCGTATCTCTTCTGGCCATTTACGCCCTGGACGACGCTGACGATGTCGATGTTTGCGATCTGGCTGGTCTCTCTCGTCATACTCGCGGCACTGACTCTCTATGATTTGAAGTGGCAGCTGCTGCTCGATAAGCTGGTCTTTCCGCTCATCGGCCTCGGTATCGTGCTCGGTTGGCTGCGGTTTTATGGATACGAAGGGCTCGGTGTGGTCGGTGCGCTGCTCCAGATGATCGCCGGTGTTGCGATCATCTCTGGGCTGTATCTCGCACTGCACCTCATATCGCATGGTCGCTGGGTTGGGTTTGGCGATGTCAAGCTCAATGTCTTCATCGGTCTTATCCTGGGCTGGCAAGGTGCGCTGCTAGCACTCTTTATGGCGAATCTTCTCGGGGTCATCGTTGTCCTGCCAGGTCTCGTCATGCAGAAGATAACGCCCAGATCGCGTATCCCATTCGGTCCGTTTTTGATCGCCGCTTGTATTATCACGCTTCTTTTTGGTCGTTATATCATCGATTGGTACATGCATAGCTTGCTTGGTCTGTGACCTCACGTGCTTCCTGCTTCCATCTTGTCCCTCGATGCCCTATAATCATAATCAAGATGGGCAAGGGCAACGGGTTTACGGTCATAGAGGTTATAATCTTTTTGGCGATCAGCGGCCTCTTGCTGACGATGGCCCTGATTGGATCTGGCCAGATGGCGCGCCAACAACGGTTTACTGATTCAGTCAACGGCCTCCAGAGCAACTTGCAGCGCGAGTATGAGAGTGTGGCAAGTGGTGTCAATATTCGCAGTGCCGCAGATGTATGCTCAGAATCTAATGTTCAGCCTGGCCGCGCGAAGTGTGTCATCATGGGGAGAGTATTATCTTTTGATGAGACTGGTGTTACAGTAAATTCTCGTCCCGTTACCGGGGTCCCGGCAGTTGAGACAGGTACTACCTATGATCAGATACAGGCAGCAGGGCCCACCATTATGGATCAAGACAACACGTCATTTACACTGAGTTGGGGTGCGACGTTTCAGGTGGCTTCTCGCGCGAGTGGAGTGCTGACAAGTGAGCCGGCTATGGCAGCGGCTTCTGCAGCCGTTCCGACCCCTCGTGCTAAGATAAATAATCTCGCATTTCTCAGGAGTCCTTACTCGACACAGATTGTCTCGTATTACTTCTATTCATCTGGCACATCGCTGGGGACCGTACAAACTGCACTTACGAAAGCAGTTCTTGTCGCCAGTGCGACACAAACTGCTTCGACCACTGGAGCGATATGTATCCACAACACGGCGGATTGGTCGACCAATGGGCCGATTGCGGCGATCACATTGAGCGGCACCGGTTCGGCAGGCATTGATACAAACTTTCAACCAACTAAAGGGTCAACGGGAGTCGAATTATGCTACAACTAGACCGGGAGCGTGGTGATACGATCATCGAAGTTATCCTAGCGTGCTCTATCCTGGCGCTTATCACGGTCGCTGGGTTCTCTATCATGCAACGAGCATCAGCAAGTGCCTATGATGCTCTTGAGCGATCTCAGGTTCGACTGGAGCTCAACCGTCAAAATGAACTATTAAACTATCTGCGTGATGCCTACATCACCGCTGAAGTCACCGGCCAGCAGATCCCTGCATCATCTGACGTAGGGTATGCGACCAATCCTGCAGCTATCTGGCAGCGAATCAGTGACAGACTGACGACCAATGCAAGTGACACGGGTACAGCAGCGCCAGGTCTCAACACATGTACGATTCCAAGCTCCAGCGACAAGGACTCATTTTATATTACTCGCAATGGCTCGAACGAAGTTATCGTCGGCACGGCTGCTATTGTTGCCGCTACCGGGCTTCCCGAACCGGGCAAAGGTCTATGGGTCAAGCGGGTCAAGCCGAGCGGCTACAACGCGATGAATGCGAAACGGCGCTACATGGACTTTTATATACTGTCATGCTGGCAGACGACGTCGGCTGCGATACAGTACATGTCATCGATTGCGAGGATATATGTACCAGAGTAGACGACATACCACAGACGGCTTTACACTGATTGAGCTGCTGCTCGCTATGGGTGGAATCGCATTTTTGCTCCTCTTTATCGTCTTTGCTATCGTCCATGTCACTGGTCTCTATACAAAAGGCATTACTATCCGCCAGATCAACCAAGTTGGTCGACAGCTAACCGACGAGATCAGCCGTAGCGTTCGGTATGGTGGCTCGGTCACATCACTCCCAGACAACAATCGTCTTTGTGTTGCTGGGCGAGCGTATATATGGAATACACCAGCTGCGCCAAATACGAACAAGTTTGCGAGTCCCGGTAACCCATCAGTGACATTTGTCAGTATCGACGACAGTAAATACTGTGAGGTTGCTCATAAAGACGACTACATACCGACGAGCGCCAGGACGGTAGTTGGCAGTCTCGTCAGCGTCCAAGTCTTCAGTGTCACACAAGTTGGGGCGGCGCCACTCTACGACGTACAAGCGATACTCTCGACGACTGGCGCCAACGCGCCGACGGTGACGACAGTGGGTGGGGTGACGACATATGAGTGTAGCCCGCAGTTTGGCCAGTTCTGTGCATTTGGTGAATTTAAGACAACGGTATATGCAAGAGATTAAGGAGTAGGGCCCATGACACGACGACATCATCAACAATCCGGTATGGTCTCTATCCTCGTCGTCATGTTTTTTATGATATTTATGTCGCTGCTTATCGTTGGCTTCGTCAAGATCATGAGTGACGAGCAGCGTCAGGCAACCGACAACGACCTCTCGGCGAGTGCGCTCGCAGCGGCACAGAGTGGAGTGGAGGATGGCAAACGGATATTGCTCCACTGTGCGTCGGGTGCCGATAGCGGAGCCCCATGCAATAACGCCCTATCAAGTGGTGTGAGTCAGGACTGTAGCGTCCTTACTGATAACAACAGTAATAACATCCGCTCTCAGCTGGGTATTACGATGGATACGAACAAAGATATCATTGTCGGCGATACGACCTATCAGCAGCGATATACCTGTCTGTTGATTAAAAAAGACACCGGCAATGTCGAGCTACCACTGAGTGAAGGACGTAGCGAGATCATCCAGCTTGATGTTGTTGGCAGCTCGTTTGATCAGCTCGATCTAGCATGGGGGACGCGGGACAACCCCCAGTCGTTCAACGCAAATAACGCGATTTATACCGCGCTGCCGACTAATGCTGGCTGGACATATGGAGCACCCGCATTACCAAAGCCGGCACTACTGAGAGTACAATTTATATCGTATACGACAAATCCGAACTCCATCGATCTTGATGCAACAGAGCGTAATTCGCGAACATTATTTATACTACCCGTTGCATCGACGGTTGCGAGCGGTACAGCCTCAAGCTCGATCAGCGCTGATGTTCGCGCGATTTCGTACGATGCGTTGCGAACAGGAGGAGTGCCAATCATCTACGGCAGCTGCACGATGAATGCTAACCAGGGTTATAACTGTACGAAGAAACTAACCGGCTTCACCGCATCAGGTTCACTCGGGTACTATATGCGGGTTACGCCGTACTATGCCGATACACCTGCTATTCTTACGATCACTCCTTCGAACGCCGGCGCCCCTGTCCTCTTTAGTAACGTCCAGCCTGAGATCGATGTAACGGGTCGGGCGAACGACGTCTTCCGCCGTGTCAAAGCCCGTGTCCAGTATGCCGTGCCAGACCTTCTGATCCCAGAGTATGCTCTTGAGACGGCAGCGCCGGTCTGCAAGAACATCATTGTTGCTGATGCAGCGAACTCACAGTATTGTCCGTGAGTCTCTAGTTTTCTTGATGCCGATGAAACCGTCGATGAACCTCATGAAGATGGGGGTCGGTGACGTGGGTATAGACCTGGGTCGTTGCGATGTTGCTGTGCCCAAGCATGGCTTGGACACTTCTGAGGTCGGCTCCATTCATGAGGAGGTCAGTCGCGAAGCTATGGCGGAGCGAGTGAGGGCTGACGTGCTTGGTGATGCCGGCCGCCCGAGCATGTGAGCTCACGATACGCTGGACTGAGCGAGGTGTCAGTCGTATATCCTCGCCCTTGACGTCAGTCGAGTCGGCGCCGCTATAGCGGATGAAGAGAGGGGTGGCACTATCGGTTCGGGCGCGGAGATATTCGGCCAGCCACTCGCTGGCCTCGGGGCTGACGAAGACGGGTCGGTCTTTTTGGCCTTTGCCACGGACCATGAATTCACCCCGTGCGAGATTGATATGGTCACGGTTGAGGTTGCAGAGCTCGGAGACACGAAGACCCGAGCTAAAAAGTAGCTCGATGATGGCGCGATCACGGAGACCTTTGGCATCATCTGTTTTGATCGCCTCGATCAGTCGGATGACTTCATCGCTCGTCAGGAAGGTGACTTGTTTGCGTCGGGCTTTTGGCAGCTCTATCTTCTCGGGCGTCAGTGTTACGATACCACGTTTGCTACAGTAGCCGAGGAAACTTCGGAGCGCAATCAAGTGGTAGCTCTGGGTGAGCGTGCCGAGGGTGTCACCATCAGCCGCTTCATAACGGTTGAGCCAGAGACGCCATTTTCGGACCAGCTCAGCATCGAGGATGGCGATCGGTTCATCACCGGCAAATTCGATCAGTCGCTGGAGGTAGAGGTAGTAATTCTCGGCAGTTTTTTGGCTGCGGCCACGCTCGACCTCGATGTGTTCGATGAAGTCACTGATCAGTTCGGAGAGGTAGTGTTGTGAATCAGCCATATCTATAGCATAAGTCGTTTGCTGATATTTTGCGAGGTACCTGCCCAATACTCACTATATTTCCGTTATACTGTAGGGGTATGACAATCATCGAAGCAATCGTGCTAGGCGCTATCCAAGGTCTCACTGAGTTTATTCCGATCTCCAGCTCTGGCCATCTGGTGATCGCACAGTACTTCATGAGTGGGGCAAGTGATCATCTGTTCCTGGAGTGGATCAATATCGGGACGGTTCTGGCGCTCCTTATTTATTTTCGTCGCCGTATCGTAGACATCATCACAACGATTATTACCCAGAAGGATTATCGACTCGCCAGGAATATCGTGATCGCTATGCTGCCAGCCGGACTAGCCGGGTATGTTCTTGCTGATTTTATCGAGGGTAACGCGTTTTTTGGCAGTCCATGGGTGGTCGCGGTGACGCTTGCGGTTGTTGGTATCATCTTGATCGTTGTCGACAAGCTGCCGCACAAAAGCAAGGTGACAAATGAGGCTGAGCTACCCCCATCGCGAGCGCTGATGATCGGGTTTGTGCAGATACTTGCGCTGATCCCAGGGACATCTCGATCCGGTAGCACCATCATCGCCGGTCGCCTCATGGGACTGAGTGCGGCCCATGCTGCTGAGTTTAGCTTCCTCGTCTCGATCCCTATCATGCTCGGCGTGATCGCTAAGCTGATGATCAAATCTACGGATCGACTGTACCTCATGGACAATCTCACGCCGCTCATCGTCAGCAATCTTGTCGCCCTCGTGACAGGGCTTATCGCAGTCCGATTTCTGATGCGTTATCTCGAGAAACATCCGCTGAGCATCTTCGGCTGGTATCGTTTGGCGCTTTCAGTGGTACTGGTTGTGACCCTTCTCTGGTAAAATAGATCTATAAAGCAAAGGAGAAACCATAATGGAACGAACCCTAGTCGTATTTAAACCCGATGCCGTACAGCGCGGTATCATTGGTGAGATCCTGACACGTTTTGAGCGTGCCGGTCTCAAGATCATTGGCATGAAGATGATCGAGCCAGATGAAGATCACTACTACCACCACTATGAGACGATCGGCAAGATGGTCTCTCGTCGCGGGGAAGCGCAATTCCGCGTCCAGCTCGGTGCCATGCAAGAAGGCCCAGTGGTCGCGATGATACTGCAAGGCGTCGAAGCTGTCGGGCTGGTTCGTAAGATGGTAGGCGCGACTAATACCAAAGAAGCCGCACCGGGTACGATCCGCGGCGACTACGCGCACGCCAGTCTCGACTACGTCAACAAGCACAATGTCGCATTGCCAACGATCGTCCATGCCTCTGGTGATGTCGATGAAGCGGAACTGGAGATATCGCACTGGTTTAGTGATGATCAGATCTATGATGACTACATGACGGTTCACGAGCATTTCACACAACCTCGACCACAGCCGAAGAAGTAGGCTATACTATGGGGGTACACGCCCCCATAGTTCAATGGATAAAATAGCTCCGTCCTAAGGAGAAGCTCTAGGTTCGAATCCTGGTGGGGGCACCAGGCGCATTTAAAGACACCCGTAGGGTGTTTTTAAATGTGGCTCGTCTCTACGAGCCAGTTCGAACCGTTGGTTTTTATATATCTCGTCTCGAGCTGGGCTACAAGCCTCTAGCCATATACGATATACTAGTCACATGAAGCAATTTGAGGGCCAGCATGAAGGTGAGGAGATACTCTTTGTGTTTCGTCGCCACATCATCGCGATGCGCAAAGGGTTCTATCTGCTACTGATTCCATTTCTCGTCATGTCGCTGCCGGCGCTTGTCATACCGCTGGTGCCCTATGACCGAGTCCCCGAGTGGTGGGCTGATCCTCTCAACCTCTTGATGCTCTCGATGATAGGCTTTGGTGTCGGGCTCATACTCTTTGGCTATCAGTGGATGGGCTGGTATTTTAGTGTCTATATCGTGACCAGTCTCCGACTGCGACAGCTGAACCAAGCAGGATTTTTCGGCAAGAGCGTTATCGACCTAGGCCTCACAAAAATTCAAAACATCAGCTATAATGTAGAAGGATTTACAGCGGCACTCTTTGGATTTGGCACTATCGTCGTGCAGACCTACGTCGGCGACCTTGTGCTTGATCGTATCCACAATCCAGAGCAGGTATATAACAAACTACAAGATGCTGTTCGCGCAGCGCAAAAGAGTGGGGCACAACAAGAAAATGAAGCGGATTAAACAACACCTAACCAAATTGCGACGCAAAAAGCAGCCAGCCGAAGACAAGCTGGATAGTCGTATTACCAATGAGACAGTCGCGGAGCACCGTGAACAGATCATCGCTGGCGGCAAACGGTTCAAGTACCCGGTGCAATACTCACGCCACAAACTGGTGATCAACTCTACACTGATCGCGCTCGGCGCTATCCTGCTCGCCGCGATCTTGTTTTGGTGGCAGCTCTATCCCATGCAAAACAGCTCGAAGTTTATGTATCGCATGACGCAGATCATCCCCGTACCGATCGCGAGTGTCGATGGCGAGAGTGTGCCGTATAGTACCTACCTCAAACGATTCCGTAGTAGTGTTCACTATCTTCAAGAACAAGTAAACCTCAACATCGACAGCAAAGATGGCAAAAAAGAACTCGAATATCGCAAGCGCGAAGAGCTCAACAACGCGATCAAAGACGCCTATGCGACGAAACTAGCTCGTGAGAACAAAGTCACTGTGACGGATGGTGAAGTGGATGCATTTATCAAATCAGACCTCGAGTCAAAGAAGGTCACTGAGCGCACCTACGAAAAGACGGTGCTCAATACGTTTTACGATTGGTCGATGGCCGACTATCGCAGCGTTGTTAAAGCTGAACTGCTGAGGCGCAAAGTCGCGTTTGCGATCGATGGCCCGGCCCGCGATAAGGCAGATCGTGTCATGGCGGCGCTACGCGCCCCAGATCCTGACTTTGGAGCCATCGCGAAGGCGGAGTCAGATGATGAACCGACCAAGCAAAATGGTGGCGATACAGGAGACATCCCACTCAAGACACTCGATATGAGTGGCGTTATCGCAGCCGTGAATAAGCTCACTGCAGGTCAGATGACAGAGCTTATCTACGGGACGGACGGCTATTATGTAGCAAAATTGACATCGAAAAACGCAACATCAGTTCGTTATCAGGTGATCAAGGTCACACTGACTGAATTTGATAAGAGACTTGCCGATGTCAAACAAGCAGGGAAGATCAAAGAATTTATCACCGTCGCTCAGTAGCAGAGGCCTCCGGAGCCACGAGAGAATATGCCCCAGTTGCACCCTGGGCCGAAATTTGCTAAGATTACCTAGTCATTTTGCTCGGTAGCATTTGAAATCCTATCTGATGGGCTCGTAGTGAAGCTGGCCTATCACGCCTCCCTGTCACGGAGGAGATCGCCGGTTCGAATCCGGTCGGGCCCGCCAGATAGCATTTCAAATATCAGATTTCATCCGAACAGATAGCATTTCAAATCTGTCCCGTGTCATTTATAATAGTGCGGTAATCGTATATGCCGTTGTAGCTCAGTTGGTAGAGCATCTCATTCGTAACGAGAAGGTCGCAGGTTCAATCCCCGTCAACGGCTCCACGATTACGTCGTCTGCGGGATTAGTACAGTGGCAGTACATTTGCTTCCCAAGCAAGAAGCGCCAGTTCGATTCTGGTATCCCGCACCAGATACATTCTGATCTCGATAAGGTATAATATGACTACAATGATCAAACAGCTTCAGTTCCGTAAGCTACTTGCTGATAGGGGGTATCTCATTTCGCTTGGACTTATGATAGTTCTCGTTGCGGCGATGGTCATTCTCGCTGTCGTCTACGTCCGTCCGAGTGAGCTTCGTGTGCCAGTTAGCTATTCGCGGTTTGACCCGAAATTCTACACGCTTGGCCAGTGGTACCAGCTACTGACATATATCGCTTTCGCGTTTGTCGTGCTCGTCACGCACACACTTCTCAGCGCCAAGCTTTACCAGATCAAAGGTAGGCCGTTCGCACTCGGGTATTCCTTTATGGGGAGCCTCGTTTTATTAATAGGCCTTGTCTTCTTTTTTGCTATCGTTAGGGTCGTCGCGCTGACGCAATAACGATGACCGATATAGAGATCCCTACAGGCAGACGGGCTCCACAATATCGTTTTTTTGAGATGCTACCAGCGCTCCTGAGCTATGGTATGATTATCGCGCCGTTTGCTTTGAGCTTTATCAACCCACTGTATGCAGTGATCTTTATTATCGTCTATATCATCTCGTTTTTCTTGAAATCGATCGCGATGTCCATCCGTACGGTCCAGGGGTATAATGCGCTCCAGCGAGCACAGAGGATCGATTGGGGTGAGCGTCTGGCTGATCTTGAACAACCAGAGATCGCCCTTGAGCGTCTGTCGGGCAGCAAGCAGGCCCACGCTCGCAACCTCGAACAGCTCCTTAAGACGACGCACCATGCGAAGCCTTCAGACATCTATAATGCCGTCATTATCGCGACATACAACGAAAGCATCGATGTACTTGAGCCGACAGTCCAGGCGCTGATAGATAACGATTACGATACTAAACGACTGATTTTGATGATCGGTTACGAGGGACGTGATGGAGCTCAGTCGAAAGCAGCCTGTGAGACGTTGCTCGCGAAGTATAGCGACCGGTTCAAATACATGATGATCGTGGAACACCCCAGTGATATTCCGCATGAGGTGAAGGGCAAAGGCCCAAATATCACGTTTGCCGGCCGCAAACTCCAGCAGTATGTCGAAAACGCTGGTATTGATCCAGAATATGTAATCGTCACAACACTCGATAGTGATAACCGCCCTCATCGTAACTATTTCTCATATCTTACCTACGAATATATTCTGCATCCCGATGCCCGTCATGCGGCGTTTCAGCCGATGACACTGTTCCTGAACAATATTTGGGATGTGCCGGCACCGATGCGCGTCGTTGCTACGGGCAACTCGTTTTGGAACATCGTGGTTAGTATGCGACCACATATGCTTCGCAACTTTGCCTCCCACTCGCAGAGTCTTGCGGCACTGATCGATATGGATTTTTGGAGTGTGCGAACCATTGTCGAAGACGGTCACCAATTTTGGCGGAGTTACTTCCGTTTTGATGGTAACTATAGCGTAACACCTCTTTTTATACCGATTTATCAGGACGCAGTGCTGTCGGATACGTACAAACGAACCCTGATCGCACAGTTTATCCAGGTCCGACGGTGGTCGTACGGGGCGTCGGACGTTGCCTATGTCGCGTCGCGACTTTTTAGGCGAGATCGCACAGTGCCGTTTTGGGACGGTATCGCTAAGTTCACGCGACTTGTTGAGGGCCATGTCAGCTGGGCATCGTCGGCGATTATCATCTTGCTTGGAGCTTTCGGGCCGCTGCTTATCAACCCAGATGCTGCTAGAAGTGTCGCTGCACATCAGCTACCAGAGGTGGTTAGTCGGATCCAACAGATTGCAATGATCGGATTGTTCACTCTGATATTTATCTCGTTTAAGATGCTGCCACCGCGTCCCGAACGCCACAAGAGACACAGAAGCATCTGGCTTCTCCTCCAGTGGGTACTGATGCCTGCGACGAGCATCATCTACGGATCCGCCGCAGCACTTGTCTCGCAGACGCGGCTCCTCCTCGGGAGGTATTTTGAAGTCTTTGATGTGACAGATAAGGCCGTTGTCAAAGCCGACGGAAAACGGACACTCTAGCTACGAACGGTTTTCGTGATCAATCTTACTACTTAGTCGTTATGGGGTTATGAGCCCGCGATCGAGTGCGTAGCGTAGCGCTGCGGTTTTATCGAAGTGATGTAACGCATCTCGTGTGGTCACGGCGATATGGCGCGTCGTCAAGGTGTGAGAGTGAGTGTTCAGTAGCCGTTGCATGATAGTTTCGGCCAGTGCTTGGGCGCTCTCGGGAGCGTCCGGACGGGGCAACAATGATCGATGGATAGAGACCATGAGTCGCGGCAGGCTAAAGGGCGAGGGGGTGCCTGCATGGTGGACGGGAGGTAGATCACGTTCGGAGACCGTCTCGTACGTCGTGATCGTTGTATTGCATGCTCGGCAGTGTCGTCGGCGCCAGACTTTGGAATCAGACTTACTCGGCCGTGAGTTGATGACGGAAGTGTCTTTATGAGCGCAGTAAGGGCATACCATGACTATATATTGTCATATCGCTATATAAAATGCTAGTGGATAACACTAAGAAAGTGTGGGTAAAAATAAACCACCCCGGTTATAAACAGGGGTGGTTTCGTACAGGTGGTCGTTTCGCCGGTTAGGCGTCGGACCGCACTCTTGCTTTCTGATGGTCGTTCCCGAGGGGAACTGTCTCGAAGAAGAGTGTGAACTTGTCGAGTTCTGATTTGGTTGCATGGTTACCTGTACTGGTTGTATTGGTGGTAGCCATAGGCACATAGTATCACACATACATATTTATGTCAAGACGTGCTTATGCTTGCAACTATGCAGATGGTGATATACAAGACCGGTAAAATATCCATGTATACCCGTGGATAACCTGCGGACAAATAAATACACCCCTGTAGCAGGGGTGTATTTTGAGTGCCGAGAGGGTCTATTGGTTGGTCTGCTGCTTCTCAAGCTTGATGTTCTTGACGACTTCGCTATCGTCTTTGAGGTTCTCCCAGAACAATACCTGGCTGCGCTCGATGTACATTGCATCTTCAGGGCCATGGAGCTCTTTGCCGAGCTTTGTGAGCTGGAGCTGGCTAGACGCGGCGTCATCTTTCTTCTCTTGGTTCTGGACACCTTGCTGCAAATAGTAGATGTCTTTCATAGTCACGGTATCACCGGTGAGTCCGACGATCTTACCGAAGTAGACCTGGCCATTCGTCAGGAAGAGGGCTTGGTATTTGCCCTGTGAGATCGATGGTCCTGATGTAGAAGCACCGAGAACACCACTAGCCCCGGTCAGGCTGGTCGCGCCTTTGACGGCAAGGCCAAGCACACCGAGCGCTAGAACCGCAGCAACACCGTAGACAACTGGTTTCTTAAGTTTAGTTTTCTTCGTACCTCTTGCTTTTGCGTATGGCTGCGCAGGGGCAGCTGGTGCGGCGTCAAATGATGTCGCGACCGGTACGTCTTGTCGTGGCTGTGCATGCACACGCTGTTGTGATCGTAGATCCATTTCTCCCTCACTTTTATATTACTAACCTTGAGGATTATTGTAATACATTTTGGACAAAAAAGCTTGAGTAATTTAATTTATCGGTATATGATGTAACTGTCACCACTATCTGCGAGGGGTAGAGAAGACAAAAAGGAAAAACAAAAAATGGATAGGGTTCACCACGCCGCCACTACATTGGTGCGTCTTTCGCGCCAGCTGATCCCTGTTGCCGCCACATTGTTGTTGGCGTTCTTTGCGTACTTATCTCTTTCTCCCTCCGCCTCCGCCACCCCCACCACCATGAACTTCCAAGGTCGTCTCCTCGACGCCACTGGTGTTCCGGTAGCCGATGGTCTCTACAACATGCAGTTCAAGCTCTACGACGCCAGTACTGGTGGTACACAGCTCTGGACTGAAACAAGAGAGAACAGTACTCCTGACTACCGTGTCCAGGTCACCAATGGTCTC
>Ga0075163_10003713_pt1 | contig 20516 bp, 14 predicted proteins | sample JI1023141ADNA_FD_71478 | JGI IMG/M metagenome (GOLD analysis project Ga0075163, IMG submission 71478) | Wastewater effluent complex algal communities from Wisconsin, to seasonally profile nutrient transformation and Carbon sequestration -... | ecosystem: Engineered > WWTP > Effluent > Algae... | reverse complement strand
GAGGCGAACCGGCTTGCTCGTGGTGGTGGTGCTCGCGGCGTGCTCGAGAGCGGACTCGCCGACCACCGATAGACCCGAGCCCGGGCTCGCGCCGAAGACGCCCCAGATCACCGTCGAGCTCGCGGGCGTCACGCTGTCGGAAGATTGCAGCGCGGGCCAGCCGACCAAGCCGCTCGCGCCCCCACCGGTCAAGCCCTCGAAGGCAGCTGCTGACCAAGCCGCGCCGTCGTCCCCGCCAGCGGCTGCTGCGGGCTCGGGCATGCAAGACCCCGCATCGGCGAGGATGGCCGCCGGTTCCTGCGCCCAGGGCATGCCGTGCGGCGGTCTCCCGCAACCCGCCTGCGAGCAGACCGCGATGCAGTTGCTCGTCGGCGTCCCCGCCGGCGCCATCGCGACCACGCTGAAGATCAAGACGGTCGAGCTGCTCGATGACAAGGGCGCCGTGGCGGGCACGCTGACCGCACGCGAGCCCAGCAAGTGGGACGGCCAAGGGACCTACGTCGCGTGGGACGAGGCCATCACGCCTTCCGGTGGCAGCGTCGCCGTCAGCTACAAGCTGACCGCGCCCGAGTGGACCAAGCTCACCGGTGGCATCTGGAACGCGGCGAGCAAGAAGTTCGCGCTCCGCGTGACGGTGTCGATCAGCGACAAGGACCGGACGATCGAGAAGCAGAGCCTCGTCCCGGTGATGCCCGAGCCGCCCGTCGCGACCTGAGAATCATCGTCCGAAACTCGGACACCCCGCATGGGGTCACGCTCCCCCCTTCCAACTCGTCGGGATCATTGGGCGTCTGGCGCGAAGCGTACAAACCGCCCAGAATGCACGCAAACGGCGATTTGACGACTTCTAGCGGGTTTGTACGCTTTGCGCCACGCGGCCTGCAATTTCACAGACCTAGAGGGGTGGAGCGTGACCCCATTGCAGCGACGCCCCAGACGGGTGGAGCGTGACCCCATTGCAGCGACGCTCAAGAGGGGTGGAGCGTGACCCCATTGCAGCGACGCCCAGAGGGGTGGAGCGCGACCCCATTGCAGCGACGCCCAGAGGGGTGGAGCGTGACCTGCAGCGGCGCCCCCTCGCTGCGGCGGCGCAGCGGCCGAGATGACCTCCAAGACCGCAGCGACGGTTACGACTTCTTGTCGTCTTCCTTGAGCTTCGCGAACGGGTTGTTGACGAAGCCGGAGACGCCCCAACCCTCCTTCGGACCATCCTCGCGACGCGGACCGCGATCGCTCGGAGCGCCACCACCGCGCGGACCGCGATCGTTGAACGCGCGATCGTTGGGACCGCGATCGTTGGGACCGCGATCGTCGGGACCGCGATCGTTGGGACCGCGATCGTTGGGACCGCGATCGTTGGGACCACCGCCGCCGCGCGGACCGCGGTCGTTGAAGTTCCGCGGGCCGCTGTTGAAGTTCCGATCGTTCGGGCCGCGCGGCGGACCCTGGTTGGGACCGCGATCGTTGCGCTGCTGCTGCGGCCCACCCTGGTTCGGGTTGCGCGGCCCACGCGGCCCACGCGGACCACGTGGATCACCGTGCGGCTGACCTTCGGCGTGCTGTTGCGGCGGCGCACCCTCGGGCGGCGGACCACCTTCGGGACCGCGCTCCTGCCACTGCCGGCGCTGGCGGTTCTCGCCACCCTGGTGCTGCGGACCACCGTCGAGGTGCTGCGGAGCGCCCTGCGAATCGCCCTGATGCGGCGGCTCGCCCGGCTGCCAGGTGCCACGACCTTGCTGATCGCCCTGCTGCCAGGTGCCCTGCGGCCCGCCGCGACCTTGCTGATCGCCCTGCCAGGTGCCGCGACCCTGCGGCTGCGGCTGATCGCCCTGCCCGCCGCCGCGGCCACGACCACCACGGCGATTGCCACCGCCGCGGTTCTGGCCCTGACCCTGCGCCTGCTGCTGCGGGTTGCCGCCCTGGCCACCACGCTGCTGTTGCTGCTGCTCGTTGCGCGGCCGCGGCTGCCCGCCGCGCTTCGCCGACAGCGCGATCCGCTTGCGCGCGAGATCGACCTCGAGCACGCGGACGGTGAGCTTCTGGCCGACCTTGACGACCTCCGTGGGGTCCTTGACGAACTGATCCGACAGCTGGCTGACGTGGACGAGGCCGTCGTTGTGGACGCCGATGTCGACGAACGCACCGAACGCGGTGACGTTGGTGACGATGCCTTCGAGCACCATGCCCTGCTTGAGATCGTCGACGGAGGACACGTCGTCGCGGAACTTCGGCGGCTCGAACTCGGCGCGCGGATCGCGGCCGGGCTTGGTCAGCTCGGCGGTGATGTCGCGGAGCGTCGGCTCGCCGACGTCGTCGGTGACGTACTTGGAGAGATCGATCTTGTCGACCAGCTCCTGGTTGCCGATCAGCTGCCACAGCGCGACGCCGGCATCCTTCGCCATCTGCTCGACGAGGGTGTAGCGCTCCGGGTGGACGCCCGAGGTGTCCAGCGGGTGCTGCGCGTTGGCGATCCGGAGGAAGCCGGCGCACTGCTCGAACGCCTTCGGCCCGAGGCCGGAGACCTCGAGCAGCTGCGCGCGCGAGCCGAACCTGCCGTTGGTGTCGCGGTGGAGCACGAGCTTCTTCGCCAGCGACTTGCCGATGCCCGCGACATAGCTGAGCAGCTGCGCGCTCGCGGTGTTGAGCTCGACGCCGACGTGGTTGACGCAGTCCTCGACGACGTCGTCGAGCTTCTTGCCGAGCATCGTCTGCTGGACGTCGTGCTGGTACTGGCCGACGCCGATCGACTTGGACTCGATCTTGACGAGCTCGGCGAGCGGATCCTGGAGCCGGCGCGCGATCGAGATCGCACCGCGGATCGTCAGATCGAGCTCGGGGAACTCCTCGCGCGCGAGGTCCGACGCCGAGTACACGCTGGCACCCGCCTCGTTGACCTGGACGACGAACGGCGAGGTCTGAGGTCCATCAGGCGATGGACCGGGGTGACCGCGCAGGCCGGCATCGCCCAGCACCTTCTTGACGAACTGCTCGGCCTCGCGGCCGCCGGTGCCGTTGCCGATCGCGATCGCGCGCGGCGTGAACTGCTGGACGAACGCGAGGAAGTCTTCCTTCGCCTTCGCGGCCTGCGCCTCACCCTGCGTGATGTAGATGGTGATCGTGCCGAGGAACTTGCCGGTGGCATCGATCGCGGCGCACTTGCAGCCGGTGCGCAGGCCCGGATCGACGCCGATCACGCTCGCGCTGCCGAGCGGCGCGGCGAGCAACAGGTTGCGGAGGTTGCCGGCGAAGATGTCGACGGCGGCGTTGTCCGAGCGCAGCTTGAGCTCGGCGCGGACGTCGTTCTCGACGCTCGGCGCGAGCAGCCGCTTGAACGCATCCGCGACCGCCAGCTGCAGCTGCGCGGCCCACGGGCTCGCCGGCTCGAGCTTCGCGAGGCGCTCGATCCCGGAGGTGACCCTCGCGGTATCGACGGCGACGTGGGCGCGCAACACGCCCTCGGCCTCGCCGCGACGGATCGCGAGGAAGCGGTGCGACGGGATGGTGCGAACCGCCTCGCCGAACTTGTAGTACTGCTCGAACTTCGTCGGCTCGGCATCCTTGCCGGGCACGACCTCCGAGAGCAGCTCGCCGGTCTCGGCGAACTCGCGCCGGACGAACGCACGCACCTCCGCCGTGTCCGCGATGCCTTCCGCGACGATATCGCGCGCACCGGCGAGGGCATCCTCCGCGGTCGCGACGTCATCCTTGATGAACGCGGCAGCGTCGGCGGCCGGATCGCCCTCGGCACCCTGGGCCGCGATCTTGTGCGCGAGCGGCTCGAGGCCCTTCTCGCGGGCCATCGAGGCGCGCGTCTTGCGGCGCGGCCGGTACGGCGCATAGAGATCCTCGAGCTCCGCCTTCGACGTGGCCGCGCGCAGCTTGGCCTCGAGCTCGGGGGTGAGCTTTCCCTGCTCGGTCACCGAGGCGAGGATCGCGGCACGCCGGCCCTCGAGCTCCACCACGTACGTGCGGTGCTCCTCGATGTTGCGGATGGCGACCTCGTCGAGCCCACCCGTCCGCTCCTTGCGGTAACGGGCGATGAACGGCACCGTGCCGCCCTCGTCGAGCAACGCGACCACTGCGGCGACGGCCTTGGGCGGGAGCCCCAGGTGCGATGCGATCGCGGGCACAGGATCGAAATCCACGGGAGTGGCGGCAGTCTCGTCGGACATGAGCGCACGACCCTACCCACGGCACCGCCGGGCGGCAAGCGCGCCGGGGCGGTGATAGCGTCCACCCGCCATGTCGACAGCGCCCCGAGCCGACCGTGACCATCTGATCTCGCGCTTGCCCAAGGTGGAGCTCCACCTGCACATCGAGGGCACGCTCGAGCCGGAGATGATGTTCAGCCTCGCCGGCAAGCACGGCGTCAAGCTGCCGTACGCTTCGGTCGACGAGGTCCGCAAGGCCTACGCCTTCCACGACCTGCAGTCCTTCCTCGACCTCTACTACGCCGGTTGCGCCGTCCTCCGCGATCGCCGCGACTTCTACGCGATGGCGATGGCCTACTTCACGCGTGCCCACGCCGACCGCGTCGTCCACGCCGAGCTGTTCTTCGACCCGCAGACCCACACCGTGCGCGGCATCCCGATGGAGGTCGTGATCGGTGGCCTCACCGACGCGATGGACGACGCCCATCGCCGCTACGGCATCACCTCCGATCTCATCCTGTGCTTCCTCCGCCACCTCTCCGAGGCCGATGCCTTCCAGACCCTCGACGCCGCCGTCCCATTCCTCTCGGAGCTCACGGGCGTCGGGCTCGACTCCGGTGAGCGCGGCAACCCGCCGTCGAAGTTCACCCGCGTGTTCGAGAAGGCTCGCTCGCTCGGCCTCCGCGCCGTCGCGCACGCCGGCGAGGAAGGCCCCGCCGCGTACATCACCGAGGCGCTCGATCTCCTCAAGGTCGAGCGCATCGATCACGGCGTCCGCTGCGACGAGGATCCGGCGCTCGTCGATCGCCTGGTGCGCGAGAGGATCCCGCTCACCGTATGCCCGCTGTCGAACCTCAAGCTGTGCGTCGTCAAGGACCTCGCGCAGCACAACTTCGCGACGCTGCTCCGCAAGGGCGTGGCGGTCACGATCAACTCCGACGACCCGGCCTACTTCGGCGGCTACATCGGCGAGAACTACCGCGCGACCGCGAAGGCGCTCGAGCTGACGAACGCCGAGCTGGTCACCGTCGCCGAGAACGCGGCCCGCGCGTCGTTCCTGCCGGCCACGGCGAAGGCCTCCCTGCTGTCGAGCATCCGGTCCGAAGCCGCGCGAGCGTGAGCTAGTCGATCACGCCATCGGCGATCGCGATCGCCCGCACCGCGTCGATCGGATCCGATTCCGCGACCGTCTTGTCCTCGCGGTAGCGCACCACCCGCGCGTGGCGCAGCGCGAGCCCACCCTTGTACTGCGTCGAGCGGAGCACGTCGTTGAACGCGATCTCGACGACGATCTCGGGACGCACGTAGACGATGTGCCCCTCGCGATCGACCTCGCGCGCGAGGAAGTTCACCGTCTGCCAGTCGAGCATCACGTCGGTCATGCCCTTGAACGTCTTGCCGAGCATCGCGTAGCCGTCACCGGACCGCGCGCCGATGTGGATGTTCGACAGCTTGCCCTTGCGCCGGCCGGAGCCCCACTCCGCCGCGAGCACCACGAGATCGAGGTGGCGCACCTTCTTGATCTTGAGCCACGCGGCGCCGCGGCTGCCGGCATCGTACGGCGCGTCGAGCGCCTTGGCCATCACGCCCTCGTGTCCCCCGGCGATCGCGCGATCGTAGAACGCGGTCGCCTCCGCGGCATCGGCGGTGATCACGCGCGGCACCGCGAGCGCGGGCGCCGCCACCGCGAGTGCCGAGAACCGCTCCTGCGCCGGCTTCGTGATCAGCGTGTCGTCGTCGATCAGCAGCGCGTCGAACGCGGAGAGCGTCAGCGACGTCCCGCCTGCCTTCAACTTCATCGTGTCCTGAAACGGCAGCGGCCGGCCGTTCGGACGATAGGCGATCGCCTCGGCGTCGAGGATCAGGCGGCGCGCCGGCAGCGCACGCACGACGTCGAGCAGCGGCCCGATCTCGACCGTGACGTCGTTGAGCGCACGCGAGTACGCGCGCACGGCGTCGCCGTCCTTGTGGAGCTGGAGCCGAAACCCGTCGAGCTTGAGCTCGAACGCGAGCGGGGCGTCTGGAAACTCCGCGAGCGCGCTCGCCGCATCCTCGGCGGTCTGCGCGAGCATCGGCAGGATCGGCCGGAACAGCGTGAGCCCGAACGCGTGCACGGCCGCGGGATCCGCGAGCACCGCCGCGGCGACCACGCCGAGCTCGCCCGCGAGCATGTACGCGGTGCGCACGGCCTTCGGCGGCAGCTCCGTCGTCAGCGCGATCGCGTCGACGACCAGCGCGTCGAGCGCACCCTGGCGGAGCTCGCCGACCAGGATCGCCGCCAGGAAGTGCTGCTCGCCTTCCGTGGCCCGCGCGAACAGCGCCCCGAGCGCGTCCTTCTTCGCGCGCGACGAGCCGGTCCCGGCGAGCCCCGGGAGCTCGGCGAACGTCCGCTCGACCTCGGTGATCGTCAGTGACGGGGAGGCAGCGGGAGTGACTGTCGACCGGAGCTCGCCGACGGTGGCGTAGCCGATCCCGGTCTTGTAGCCGGTCTCGCCGGCGAGGTACCGGGCGACCGGGGCGCGCTCCTCCCCGGGGACCTCGCGCAACAGCGCAGATAGTAAAGAGACCTTCTTCTTGCGGCTGCTCGCGGCCGCGATGGCTCGGCTCGTCCCCGCGACCTGATCGAGCAGCACGGGGCAAAACTACCCGAGCCTGTGAATCTCGGCACGGCTCGATCGTCTGGTTCGCGGACCGTTTAACCCCGAGCCCCGCGATAGGGTCAGGGTTCACTCAAAGGGAGAGAGATACATGCGCAATCCTTGGAAAGTTACTTCGTTCGCCCTCGCCGCCGTCCTCGCCGTCGTGGTCGGCAACTCCGCGATGAACACCGCCTCGGCGGATCCGCAGCCGAAGATGAAGTCGGCCCTCGGCCACCTCGAGTCCGCGCTGAGCGATCTCAAGGCTGCCACCGCCGACAAGGGCGGTCACCGCGTCAAGGCGATCAAGCTCGTCGACGACGCGATCGCGCAGGTCAAGGACGGCATCAAGTTCGACAACAAGAACTGATCTCGCTCTGATCGAGTGAACGCCGGCGTCCGGGAGGATGTCGGCGTTTCGCATTTCCGTCGGGTCGTCGGGTCGGACAAAAAAAAGCCGGCGTCCTGTTGGGGACGCCGGCGTACGAGGAGCCTGTAATCAGGGGCCTCGCATAACTGTTAGCGCGTGGTCACCTCGAGCGACCAGCTGTTGAGCGTGCCGACGTCCTGCGCGGCGGTGTCCTCGACCTTGAGCGTCCAGCCACCCGCGAGCGCTTCGCCGTCGAGGCCGGTGACCGTGAACGTCTGCTTGAGATCATCCGCGGAACCACCGGCGCCGTTGACCAGCACCTTGGTGACCGCGCCCTTGATCAGCGAGACCTTGAGGTCGCCGCGATACGTGTGCGTGATGTCGACCGCCACCTTGACGTCCGCGACCGTGCCGGTCGTGGTGACGTCGATCGTGTTCGAGACCTGGCCCTTGTCGGGGATCGCGGCCGCGGGCGTCGAGGTGAACGTCTCGACGCCACCGCCACCGGCGCAGGCCGGGTGCATCAGGCAGTCGGCGTCGGCGCAGTTCGCCTGACCGTCACCATCTTCGTCGCCGCCAGCGTCGCAGACCTCGCGCGGGACGTCGAGCGTCGGCAGCTCGGCGACCACCGCCGAACCGAACTCCCTGACGTACTTGTACGAGAGCCAGCCGTAGCCCGGGCCCGTCGGGTGCGCGATGCCGAAGCCGGCCGTGCCCCACGAGTTCTTGAACAGGAAGAAGCCCTTCTCCATGACACACCGGCCATCGGCGCCGAGCACGTCCTTGCCTTCCTTGTCGCGCGTGCAGACCTCGAGGTTGTCGTTCCATCCGATGATGTGGATCGCGTGACCCGCGCGCTTCACGAGCGACTTGGTCCTGTCGTCGGCGTTTGGATACGTGACGTAGCCCTGGCGCCAGTACTCGCTGTTGACGGGCAGCTCGGACTTGCGGTGGTTCCACGACTGGTAGAAGAACGTCATGCCGACGTTGACGCCGACCTTCTTGTTGAAGATGTGCGACTTGATCGAGTTGTTGTTGATCCAGCGCGACGACGGCAGCTTGAACTTGCGCGCCGCGGCCACGGTCGCGGGCGGCTCGCCGTTCGTGTAGCACTTGATCGGGAGGTTATCGCCGTCGGGCGTGGTGCACGCGGCGTCGTTCGCCGGGCCCCACGGGAACGACTCGTACGGCCACGCCGTTTCCTCGACGGTACCGAAGTTGACGGTGGTGCGGAGGTTCGCATCGGAGCTCGAGCCGCCGGTGTTCGCGAACGCGCCGTCGAGGTTCTTGACGGCCCACTGGAGGTACTGCTCGGAGAAGTCGGCGTCGGGCTTGCCGGCCTTGATGTAGAGGTTCTCGATCATCGCGGTCGACGAGAAGATCGAGCACACGCCGCGGCTGCCCTGGCTCTTCACCGGGGACTGGTCGCCGACCTCGAACGTCGCGGGCAGCACCTCGTCGGCCTTGCCCTCGTCGGGCAGCGAATCGTTGTCGGGAGCGCCGTCGTTGATGATGTCCGGACCCACTTCGCTGTCGTCGTCGAACGGGGTCGGTCCTTCATCGGATCCGTCACCACCCGCGCAGGACACGGCGAGCGGCAGGGTGGCCAGGGCAATCACGAGAGAGCGGAAGCGCATGTTCTGCGTCCGGGTGCCGGACTTGTGCCAAGAGACCCCATGGCGAAGTAGCTGACTTCGTATGGGGATCGTTTCAGTCAGGACCTGCGAGCAGCTGCGGTCGCCGGTGCGACTGGCTGGGGGACTGGCCGCCGACGCCGCACCTCAGCGAGGACAGCAGAAACTACGAGTACGCGATCCGCGCGGTGCCACCACTGGGTCGGAGGAAACCTGACGCCGCGGATCGCGCCGACCAGGGACGCGCCACGTTCGGAGGGACGCAGCTCGGTGATCTCTCCCGAGGGCGCGACCGTGATCAAGATCAGCGGGTAGAACACCCAGCCAGCTTCGGCTGCACCTGCTTGGAGATCATGTTCGAGATCTCCGCTGATTGCAGCGCGAGCTCGCGACGCGCGTCCCGACCTCGTGCTCGGCGAGATAGACCTCGCCCATGCCGCCTTGTCCGAGCAGCGCGGCGATGCGGAAGTTACCGACCTGCTCGCCGATCAACGCGACCTAGAACACGAACGGATAGCCGAACGTGCCGCCGGTCTGCGTCTTCTTGAAGCGCGCGCGAGACATCGCGCTCGAAACACAGTTGCCGAGTCCCGGGTCCGGGGTCGCCTTGACGGACACGCTCGCGACGCCGCCGTCCGGGTTCACCTTGACGGAGACCTTGACGGTGCCCTTCGCCGACGACTTGTCGCCGCAGGACATCACCTTGGCCTTCACCGGGCCGACGCCTTCCGCGATCATGCCGCGGTCGAGCGACTCGGGGAGTCCGCTGTTCGCGGCCGCCGGAGGGGTGCCGGCCGGCTTGGTGGCGCCGCCCTTCTTGTACTTCGCGCAGCACGCGCCTTCGTAGTTCGACAGCACGCACGACACTTCATCGCAGGCACCACTCGCCGGCTTCTCCACCGGCTTCTCCGCCGGCTTCTTCGGATCGACCTTCGCGACCGTGACCGGCTTCTTCGGCTCGACCTTCGAGATCGCCGGCTTGGGATCGGGCTTCTTGACGTCCGGCTTCTTGGTGTCTTCCGGCTTCTTCGTGTCCTCGGGCGGCTTCGCCGTGTCCTCGGGCTTCTTCGTGTCCTCGGGCGGCTTCGCCGTGTCCTCGGGCTTCTTCGTGTCCTCGGGCTTCTTGTCCTCACCCGGCGGAGGCTTCGGCGTGTCCTCGCCGGGCTTCTTCTCGCTCGTCGGATCGGCGACCGCGACGGTGTCCTTGTTCTTGTCGCCCTTGTTGAGCATGACGACGACGAGGATGATCGCCGCGACGGCCAGCAGGCCGACGGAGCCGATCAGGATGTACATCATCTTCGGATTGCTCTGCGCGCGTGCCGTCGGCACGATCACGGCGGGCTCCGAGAAGCCGCCGCCACCGAACACGGGCAGATCGTCGATCGAGCCGATCGCCGACGACGTCGCCGGCTTCGCGCCACCCGACGAACCACCGCCGAGGTACGCGTTCGCCATCGACCGGATGTCGATCAGCCCGGAGCCCTCACCGCCGGCCGCGCCGGTGGCGTGACCCGAGTTGCTCGACGAGGCGGACGAGGACGACGACGAGATCGGCGCCGGCTTGTCGCTCGCGAGCTGCGCGAGGTTGTTGAGCGAGAACAGCACCGAGTTCTCGTTGCGCTCGCCACGCAGCTTCGAGGACGCCGCAGCCGCCTGCTCCTTGGTGGTCACCGGCTTGCTGCCGAACAGATCGCCATCGTCGTCACCGACGGCGGCGCGCCCGCTCGAGGCTGCCGCGAACAGATCGCCCGGGTCGCTGCGCACGGTGCCGGCTTCTTCGCCACCACCGCCGCCGAACATCGCCGCGACGTTCGCGCTGCCGTTGCCCGCGGCTGCCGTGGTGGTGCTGCCCGACGCCACCAGGTCCGCGAACGCGTCGACCTGAGACAGCGGGAGCCAGTCCGCGAAGCCTTCGCGCCACGCGTAGGTTTCGGCGTCGATCTCGTTGGCGGCGAACCGCTGCTGGACCTCGGCCGCCGTCATCGGGCCGACCTGATCGGAGTTGATCACGACATGCCACACGGCATCGTCTCCACCACCGCCGGCCGGCTCGCCGCCGCCCTCGTAGCCGTAGTCGTAGACGCGCGTGTCTTTTTCCGGCGTCGGTGCCGGGGCCTCAGCCGCGCCGGCGCCGCCGCGCACGACGATGATGTTGCTGCACTTCTTGCAGCGAATCTTGAAAACCTTGCCTTGGACTTTGTCGTCCGAGATCGAGTATTTGGCTTGGCAAGCGTCGCAGACGATCTTCATGATCTGACCGTTTCCCGGTGGTTCGAGATGTGTGACCCCCTAGGTCCCCACACCTTGGAGAAATGATCGTACCCGGAACTTCGGGCGGAACGCTAGCCGAAGGCGGTAGTTAGGCGAACGGATCGAGGAACCGGATCGTCTCGGTGCGGTCGGGGCCGATCGAAACGAGGCAGAACGGGACGCCGGCCATCTTCGCGATGGTGTCGACGTAGGCGCGGGCGGTCGGCGGCAGATCGGCGATGTCGCGCGCCCCTGCGGGGAGCTTTCCCCAGCCAGAGAATTTCGCGTACACCGGCTCCGCGCGCGCGATGTCGTCGGGGTCGACCGGCGGCTCGTCGAGCTCCTTGCCGTCGAGCTTGTAGGCCACGCAGACGCGGATCTCCGGCAGATCGGCGAGCACGTCGAGCTTGGTCAGCGCGAGCGACTGCATCCCCGACAGCCGGACGCCCATCCGTAGCGCCGGCAGATCGAGCCAGCCACAGCGACGCGGCCGGCCCGTGGTCGCGCCGAACTCGCCGCCCGCGATCCGCAGCGCGTTGCCGGCGTCGCCGTGCAGCTCGGTGGGGAACGGACCTTCGCCGACGCGCGTCGCATACGCCTTGGTGATGCCGACGACGCTGTCGATGTGCGTCGGGCCGATGCCGGCGCTCTGACAAGCGCCGGCCGCGATCGTCGAGGACGACGTTACATACGGATAGGTGCCGTGATCGAGATCGAGCAGGCAGCCCTGCGCGCCCTCGAACAGCACGTGCTTGCCGGCCGTGATCTTGTCGGCGACGAACCGACCGGCATCGCCGGTGTGCGGCCGCAGCCGCTCGCCGTACGACAGCGCGTCGGCGATCCACGTCGCGACGTCCGCCTCCTCGATCCGGCCGCCGAGGTGCGCGAACACCGGCGTCAGCTCGTCGACGTTCGCGCGCACCAGCGCCTCGAGCCGAGCGGGCTTGAACAGATCGCGGATCCGCACGCCGCGCCGCGCCGCCTTCGCCTCGTACGCCGGACCGATCCCGCGCCGGGTGGTGCCGATCGACTTGCCCTTCTTCGCGCTGTGGTCCTCGCGCAGGCCGTCGAGGATCTTGTGATACGGCAGGATCACGTGGGCGCCGAGGCCGACCAGCAGCTCGCCGCGCTGGAGCAGGCCGCGCGCCTGACAGTCCGCGAGCTCCTCGAGCAGCGTCAGCGGATCGATCACCATGCCGTCGCCGAGCACGCAGGCCTTGCCCGGATGGCAGACACCCGACGGCACCAGGTGCGTCACCAGCTTCTTGCCTTCGATCACGAGGGTATGGCCCGCGTTCGCACCGCCGCCGTAGCGCACCACCGTATCGGCGCGCTCCGTGAACAGGTCGACGACCTTGCCCTTACCTTCATCGCCCCACTGGGCACCGACGACGATCACGACGGACATCAGCTTCCTCCGAGCAACGTTGCGAGGGACTCGGGCGTCATCGCGACGACCGACGTCGAACCATCCGGGCGCAGCAGCTCGCCGCGATCGACGAGCACCGCGGCGTCGAGACCGGCGTGCCCCAGCCAGCTCGCCGTGGGCAGCTCGGGACACGTCACGGCGCGGATCGCGTGGCTCCGCAAGCTGCGCGCGAGCGCCGGGGCACCTTGCCCGAACACCGCCACGCCGCGCGCCATGGCGAGGGGCTGATCGGCCGCGCGCTGCGCCTGGGCGAGGCCCTCGACATCGATCGCGAAGCCGGTGGCCTTGGCCGGCCGACCGTAGCGACCGATCAACGAATCGTAGCGCCCGCCGCGCAGCACGGCATCGGACGCGCCGCCCGCGTACCCCGCGAACCGCACGCCGGTGTAGTAGTCGAAGCCGCGGACATCGCCGAGATCGATGGTGACCTCGGGCGCCGGCGGATCGGCGAGCTCGCCGAACTTGTGGAGCACGACGCGGAGCTGATCGAGCGCGCCGCGGACCTCCTCGGGCCACGGCAGGGCCGCCGCGCGTTGCAGCGTGGGCCCCGCGGCGCCCCACAGCGATCCGAGCTCGGCGACGAGCGGGGCGAGCTCGGGCGACAGCGTGCCCGCGATCGCCCGCAACCGAGCGCGATCCTTCTTCGCGAGCGCGCGCTGCAGATCGTCGCGCGCCGCCTCCGGCACGTGATCGAGGACGTAGCGCAGCGGTGCGACGTGGCCGAGATCGAGGCGGGTCTCGGCGAGTGACGCGGACGCGAGCGCAGCCGCCGCCACCGCGAGCACCTCGGCATCGCCGGCCGGTGCCGGGAGATCGATCAGCTCGACGCCCGCCTGCAGGATCTCGCGCTGCCCCATCTCGTCGGCGAGCCGCCCCGACAGCCGATAGACCGCGCCCTCGTAACACAGCCGCACCGGCCCCTCGTGCTCGGCCAGCCGCGTCGCCACCAGGCGCGCGACCTGGGCCGTGATATCGGGCCGGAGCGCGACGACCTCGCCGGTGCCGGGCTCGACGAACCGGATCGCGGCGGCGCGCGCATCGCCGCCCAGCCCGCGCTCGAGCACGTCCGCGCACTCGAACACCGGCGTGATGATCCGCGCGTAGCCCCAGGTCTCGAACACGCGGCCGAGCCGCGCCGCGAGCGATAGCCGGCGCGCCGCCGCACGCGGCAGGAAGTCTCGCACCCCGGAGGGCAACCGAATCGGCGACGACAAAGCGCCCTACTCTACCCGTTCGGGTTCGATCGAACAGGCCGCGCCGTGGTCGATCGTACGTGGCGATCTACAGTGAGTTATCGTCGCTTGCGATGACCGAGCGAATTCGCGCCGCGATCGTGAAGATCGTCGATCACGGCGATTCGACGACGATCCTCGGACCGTCGGGGGCCCTGCGGTTCGACGACGCGTCGGCGGCGCTGGTGCGCGCCGTGCTCGAGATCCACGCGCGCCCGGTGACCCGCGACGCGCTGGTCGCCGAGCTCGCGGCACGCAGTGGCGGCGAGGTCCCGGCGAAGCCGGTCGACGATCTGCTCGCCCTCCTCGAGCGCGAGAAGATCCTGGTCGCCCCGACGCCGCGGCCCGCGCCGGCGTTTCACGGTCGTCGCGTCGTGCTGGGCATCTCCGGTGCGGTCGCCGCGGTCGACGCGCCGGTGCTCGTGCGCGGCCTGCACGCGCTCGGCTGCGAGGTCCGGATCGCGCTGACCCGGACCTCGCGGCGGTTCCTCTCGCTCCCGGCGCTCGACGCGCTGACCCATCACCGCGTGTGGCGTAGCCTGTGGCAGCGCACCGAGGACGCGCCGGTGCCGCACATCAACCTCGCCGAGTGGGCCGAGCTCGTGATCGTGTGGCCGGCGAGCGCCACCACGATCGCGCGGATCGCGGCCGGCGATTGCTCGGAGCTGGTGTCCGCGATCGTCACCGCGACGCGCGCGCCGGTGGTGATCGCGCCGTCGATGAACGACGCGATGCTCGGGGCGCCGCCGGTGCAGGACAACCTCGACAAGCTCCGCACGCACGGCCGCTACGTCGTGCACGGCTCGCTCGGGGTCGAGCTCGCGCATCGCCCCGAGGATCGCACGCCGATGTTCGGTCCCGCCGCGGCGCCGTCGGCGGTGGTGGAGCTCGTGCGCCACCTGCTGACCCACGTCGTGCCGCGACCTCGCCTGCCCGCGGATGCCGCCGCGTGGGAGCGGTTATGGTCAACCACGCCGCTCGATCAGCTGCCGTGGACGCACGATCCGATCGATCCCGCGCTGCAGCGCGCCCTCGAGGCTCGCGCCGGGCGCCTGCTCGACCTCGGTACCGGCACGGGCACCGTCGCGATCGCCGCCGCGCAGCTCGGCTACCGCGTCACCGCCACCGAGATCTCCGCCACCGCGCTCGGTCGTGCCCGCGCAGCGACGACACTGCCGATCCTGTTCGCGCTCGACGACGTCACGGTGTCGAACCTCGACGGCACGTTCGACGTGATCGTCGATCGCGGCGTGCTGCATTGCCTGCCGATCGAGCGCCGCGACGCCTACGCGCGGACCATCGCGGCGCGCAGCACCACCGGCACCACCCTGCTCGTCGTCGCGCACACCGGCGGCGAGCTCGCCACGCACCCGCTCACCGCCGGCGAGCTCGCGGCGCTGTTCCCGAGCTTTCGCGTGGTGTCGACGACGCCGACCACGCTGTCGGGCGGGGCCGCGATCCTGGTCGAGCTGCGCGCGGCTTGATCGTGTACTGTTGACACCATGAAGATCACGCTGGTCGCTCGCGATCCGGCCCTCGCCCGAGCGTGGCGAGCCACGTTCGACGAGGTCGCCGACGTGCAGGTCGTCGAGGGCGACTACTTCGATCACCCTGCCGACGCGATGGTCAGCCCGGCCAACAGCTTTGGGATCATGGACGGCGGGCTCGATCTCGCGATCCGCGATCAGCTCGGCCTCGGGGTCCAGACCACACTGCAGCGCGCGATCGTCGAGCGCCATCACGGCGAGCTGCCGATCGGCTGCGCCGAGATCGTCGAGACCGGAGATCCGCGCTGGAGGTACCTGGTCGCGGCCCCGACGATGCGGATCCCCGAGAGCGTCGCGCAGTCGCTCAACGCGTACCTGGCGTTTCGCGCGGTGCTGCTCGCGTGCGCGAAGCATCCGATCACATCGCTCGTGTGCTGCGGGCTCGCCACCGGCATCGGCCGGATGGAGCCGACGCGATGTGCGGCGCAGATGCGGATCGCGCTCCAGCACGCCCGCGGCCCGGCGCGCATCCCGTCGTTCCAGCAGATCCACGCGGTCCACGAAGCGCTGCGCAAGGCGTGAGATAGTCGACGGATGACGCGCCTGCGAATCCCTGCCGCGATCGCGTTCACCGTCGTCGCCGGCACCGCCACGATCGCGGGGCTCACGAGCAGCCTGAGCGCCTGCGGCCATGGCGAATCCCCCACCGACGGCTCGGTCTCCGACGGCACGCCGTTCCCCGACGGTGGCTGCGCGGTGTTCTGCATCCCCGATCCCGAGAGCGACGCCGGGGTGTGCCCCGAGCCCGCGCCGTGCGCCGACGAGATGGGCAACTGCCCCGCCGGGTGCAGACCCGTCGGTTGATGACCTCACCGCCGCTCGGTCGAGTGGCTAGAGAAGATTCAAGAACGCGAGCAGCGCCGTCTTGTCGTCGGCGGTGAGCTTCGTCATCGCCGGGGTCGCGTGATCGTGATGCCCCGTCGTGTCGTACGCGAAGCGGTCGAGCACGTCGGCCAGTGACTTCGCCGACCCGTTCGTGAAGTACGGCGACTTCTTGTAGAGGCGGCGCAGCGTCGGGATCCGCGTGCCCTCGTCGTGGACGTAGGGCTCGACGCCGGTCTTCGCGTACGCGGCGGTGTTCCACACCAGCGGGCCCGACGGCGACAGCACCAGCTTCGCCCAGCGATCGAAGGGCACCTCGGTGGCCGGCTCCTCCGCGATCAACCGCGCCGCGTGGCACGAGGCGCAGCGATCGCGGAACACCTCGGCGCCGCGCTGCTCGGCTGCGGTGAACGCCGCGTGGTTCGCCGCCGCGTTGCTGCGATGGGTGAACTGGATCAGGAAGCGCATGAACGCCTCGCGCAGCTGCTCCGGCGGGAGCGTGCGACCGTCGACGTGGAGGTGGGTCCACCAGTCGAGGTCGACATCGGTGAGCGGAAACCACGGATCGCGGCCGTTGTGGCGGTTCGCGACCTTGAACTCCGAGTGCACCATCTGCGTCATCGACGAGTCGAGCGCGCGAGAAAAGTACGGCGCGTTGTTGAACAGGCCGAGCAGCGGCCGCGTGGTCGCGTTGACCTTGAGCCCGCCGTGCTCGCGGCCGGTGAAGTGCGTGCGACCGTCGGTGTAGCCCTCGTGATGGCAGGTCTCGCAGGTGAAGCGGCTGAGCTTGCCGTCGGTCTTGCCCCACGGGGCCATCATCTCGGTGAAGAACAGCAGCTCGCCGAGCTTCTCGGTGGTGGTGCGTGACGACGGCGTGCCCGCGGCCACCAGCGTGGTGCCGACACCCTGGACGACCCACGCATCGAACAGCGAGTTCGCGAGGATCCGAGGGCCGCCTGGAAGCTTCGCGGCCGCGGTGGTTCCGGGCGGCAGCGGCCACGCGTTGACCTGCGGGGCGGCGTCGAACCTCCCGGCCGGCCAGCTGACGTTGATCTGCCGGCCACCGCCAAACCCGGCGGTTTCGACGCCGAGCCGATCCGCGCCCTCGTAGATCTCGATCCACTTCGGCGTGATGCCGCGATGCTCGCTGAGGTTGACCGCCGCGAGTCGCGTGGGCTTCCCGGCGGTCAGCTGATAGAGGAACAGGAACGAATCGACGTAGCCGAACCCGCCGTCGTCGCGTTCGAGCGGATGATCCTCCGCGCCACCCGCCGCGAGCAGCGCAGTGCCGTGCTTGTCGCGATACAGATCGAAGCCCCACATCGGGCCGTCGTGCTGGATCCTGGTGACGGCATCGCCGCGCCGGAGCTCGATCGCGCGATCGAGCAAGCAGTTGGTCGCGATCAGATCGCCGAGCACCTTCACGCCGATCGGGCCGCGACAGCGCCCGAGCTCGCGCGTCCGGGACGTCCGGATCACGCGGTTCTCGGAATGTGCGAGATCGAACGCGAGCAGGCGGCCGTCGCGCTCCTCGACGACATACGCCGTCTTGCCATCGGGGGACGCCGCGATCGCGCGCGCGTCGATCAGCCCGGGGACGTCGACGGTGGCGATCCGCGCGAGCTCGTCGTCCGTGATCCGGAGCTGGAGAAATCCACCGGTCTCGCCGAGCGCGAGCAGATCGTCATCGGGCAGCACGGCGAGCGCGACGGCACCGGCAAGCGGCACGCGCGCGAGCTCCTTCGCGTCACGATCGAGCAAGACCACCGCACCCTCGCCGCGCAGCACGCCGACGAACCGATCGCGCACGCGGACGATCCGGTACGGATCGGAGCCGAGCGCGCGGTTCGACGGCGGTAGCGTCGCGAAGTCGATCGCCTTGCGCTGCTGCTTCTCGAGCTCCCACAGCGCGGTGAGCTCCTTGTCGTGCGGCGAAGCCTCGATGGCTGCGTCGACGACCACGGGCTGGGGAGTTGGAGTCGCCTCGCGACTACCACAGCCGAAACTGCAAACGGCGATCGTGGTGAGACACCAGGATCGCCGCATTGCCGTGGACACGTTCAGAACGTTGCCACAGGTTTCATCGAAGGAGCCTGCCACCTCAGCCTGATCGGTCGAGGGTTCTGGACCCGAGTCCCGAGAAGGTGGCGAGCTCGGCTAGATCACCAGCCGCCGGCCTTCTTGTCGTCCGGCTTCTTCTCGTCCTTCTTCGGCTCTTCCTTCTTCGGCTCTTCCTTCGCCACCGCCGAACCCGCGGCAGTCGCCGCCGAGCCCGCCGCCGCCGCTGCCGAACCGGCCGCCGAACCGGCCGCCGCCGCGTCCGTCTTGTCGGCGCCCGCAGCCGCCGAACCAGCAGCCGCCGCCGCCGAGCCCGCCGCCGAACCCGCGGCGGCCGCAGCCGAGCCCGCATCCGGGTTGGTACCCGCACCGGCCATCATGATCTTGGTCATGCACTCGGTGTACTTGGTCATGATGTCGGCCGACTTCTTGGCCAGATCCGGATCCGGCTTGTCGTCCTTCGTGGCGCCGGCGTTCTTCGCCATCTCGGTGCCCCACTTGGACATGTCTTCATTGACCTTGTCGGCGCACGCCTTGTCCTTGCAGTCGCACATGGACTTGGAGAAGCCTTCCATCTTGGCAACGGCTTCCGCGGCGGCTCCGCCCTTCTTCTTGCAACCGAACGTGGCGAGCGAGAGAGCGGCCACGAGAGCAAACGTCAGCTTCGACATATCTTCTGGAATCTCCGATTGAGGTTTCACGGAGTCTGCAGCAAGACGGCGTCCGCTTCCGTCATCCTTTGTCATTCATTGTATCGATCGGATTCGCGCCTCAGAGCGGGGATGGCACGGGCACGAATTGCACCGTCAGAGTGGGGAATCGCAGCCGCAGCTCCTCTGCGATGCGCTGCACGCCGAAAACCTCCGTGGCGTAATGCCCCGCCGCGACCAGCGTGACCTGTAATTCCTTCGCGAGGTCGCCCGCGCGCTCCGCCAGCTCGCCCGTCAGATACAAGTCGCAACCTTCGTGCGAGGCCGCCTCCAGCAGATCGGATGCGGCGCCAGAGCACACCCCGACCTTGCGGACGATCGGTGGACCGTGCGGGAACACGAACCGCGGCGTCTGGCCCTTGCACACGCCCGCCGCGATCCGCGCGATCGCATCCTCGCGCGTCAGGGGTTGGGCCCACTGGGCAGCGAGCCCGAGCGGCTGGCCGCGGACCTCGCCGAACGGCTCACGCGCCGCGCCGAGGCCGAGGGCATCGCACAGCCCGACGTTGTTGCCGAGCCGCGCGTGCTTGTCGAGCGGCAGGTGATACGCGGCGAGCGAGACGTCGTTGCCGAGCAGCAGCTGCAGCCGGCGCGCGAGCGGCCCGGTGATCTTCGAGAGCCCGCCGCCCCAGATCAGGCCGTGGTGGACGACGATCAGATCCGCGTGGAGCTCGATCGCGCGTGCGATCAGCTCCGCCGACGCCGACACGCCGGTGACCACGGTATCGACCTCGAGCCCACCTTCGACCTGCAGGCCGTTCGGGGCAAAGTCCTTGAATCGATCGATCTCGAGCGTGGTGTCGAGATAGCCGACGACATCGCGCAAATGGACAGTCATCGCCTCCGAGTTTATGGCGAATCGCCGCTACGATGGTCGCGATGCAGGACGACGAGACGGCTCGTGCGGGCGAGGACGCGGGGACCCAGCTGGCGAATGCGGGGACCGAGGCCGCGGCGCCGACCGCGTATGCCGCGACCGCCGGGACGGTGGCCGGCGACGCGACGCCGCGCGACCACGCCCCGCTCTCCGTGCGCTACGAGCTCGGCCGCGTGATCGGCAAGGGCGGGATGGGTGAGGTGATCTCTGCCAAGGACGATCAGATCGGCCGTCGCGTCGCGATCAAGCGGATCCGCGGGGAGGCCGATCCCAAGACCACCGCGCGGTTCCTCCGCGAGGCGAAGATCCAGGGGCAGCTCGAGCATCCGTCGATCGTGCCCGTCTACGAGCTGTCCACCGACCACCTCGGGCAACCGTTCTTCGCGATGAAGCAGCTCGCCGGCGCCACGCTCGCCGACATCATCGGGATGGCGCTCGTCGAGGATCCCGCGACCCTCGCGGAGTATCCGCGGCAGCGCCTGCTCCGCGCGTTCACCGAGGTCTGCCTCGCGATCGAGCTCGCGCACACGCGCAACATCGTCCACCGCGATCTCAAGCCGGCGAACGTGATGCTCGGCGACTTCGGCGAGGTCTACGTGCTCGACTGGGGCATCGCGAAGGTGATCGGGGATGTGGAGGACATCACCGCCGGCCCGTCGGGCGACGCCTCCGATCACACCGCGATCGGGGCGACGATCGGCACGCCCGGCTACATGTCGCCGGAGCAGATCGCCGGCGACCCGACGCTCGATGGCCGCGCCGACGTCTACGCGCTCGGCTGCCTGCTGTTCGAGATCCTC
>Ga0075163_10003712_pt1 | contig 20516 bp, 19 predicted proteins | sample JI1023141ADNA_FD_71478 | JGI IMG/M metagenome (GOLD analysis project Ga0075163, IMG submission 71478) | Wastewater effluent complex algal communities from Wisconsin, to seasonally profile nutrient transformation and Carbon sequestration -... | ecosystem: Engineered > WWTP > Effluent > Algae... | reverse complement strand
AACATATTTTTTTCTTTATCAGACAGGTCTACTTTTGTATGTTCAATAGATCTATAAAGTTTGTAACCTAAGTCTTCTTTTATTAAATAAATTAGTGCGTCTACTTTTTTTTGTTCTACGGCTTGGCCTCTTAATTCTCTTAATATATTCATGTTTTCTCTTGTTTTAAGAAAAGACACATGGTGCCAGCGTCCAAGTTTCTCATAAATCCAAGAGGGCATTTCTAGTAACTTACCCACACCTTTATAAAAAGACTTAAAACCCAAATATGGTGCAACTAAATTTTTTACTATTCTACTATCAAAGGTATCTCCAGCAATTGCTACTCCATCAGTGCCAAGTATACTGTTAGTACGGTTTTGATTTTTACGGGTAGATGATCCTAAATGCATTAATGAGAAATCGCTTGTGCCTCCTCCAAAATCAGCTATAAGAACAAGTTCATCATGGTCAAGTTGTTTTTCATAATAATATGCAGCCCCTATAGGCTCAAATTCAAAAATGATATCAGTGAATCCACATTTTTCAACCGCAGTTTTTAACCGATTAATAGCAAATTCTTCATCTTCTTTTGTCTTTGCACCTGAAAAATTTACAGGTCGGCCTATTACAATACTATTGCCTATATCCCCAAACTGACATTCTGCTTCTTTTCTAAGCTTATCAATAATAATTGCAATAAGATCTTCTAATGTATAAGACTGATTACATAAGCTAGTTTTAGTAAATGACCGACTAGTTAAATAAGATTTTGCTGATTGAATTAATCGGCCAGCAGTTTCACTTTCTAGATAGCTTTTAATAGCTTCTTGACCTACTAAAGCATTTGGTCTGCCATCTTTGTTTCTATTTTTATCATTGAAATAAAGCACAGATCTACAAGTAGTAGTAAACCTGTCATCTTCTTGAAATTTAGCTAATGTTACATTTCCATCTTCTGTTGCAAGAGCTATTGCACTATTTGTTGTTCCAAAATCTAAACCTACTATTTTCTTCATGTTAGCCTTTCACCAGCATATAAAATTTTTAGTGTCTTAAATAGTTTTTTAGAAAATAAAATCTGTATTAAGAAAGCTTGAGTAATGTTCTAGTAATATTTTCTTAATCATAGTTTTATTAATATCATTTTCCTTAAAAGCTACTAAAGTTCTGATAGAAAATGCTCTTAATGCATCAGAAACTGATAAAGTACCTTCTGCTGAATCTTTTCTGCCTGTAAAAGGAAACTTGTCTGGGCCTCTTTGACATTGACTATTAATATTTACTCTACAAACTTGATTTACTAGCAGGTCTATAAGTTGGGCTATTACTTCAGGATCTTTACCAAAAATACTTACTTGCTGTCCATAGTTAGACTTAACTATATAATCTATTACCTCTTTAATATCTTCAAATACAACTACTGGTACAATTGGGCCAAATTGCTCTTCATGATATACCCTCATTTTTTCATTAACTGGGTATAATATTGCTGGAGAAAATATAGTCTTATTTATTAGACCTCCTCCTTGATTTACTATAGTTGCTCCATATGTTATTGAATCTTCAACTAATTGCTGCAAATAAGCAGTTTTGTTTGGTTCTGGTAAAGGAGTAATACTAATCTTAGATTCCCAAGGCATGCCTATATTTAAGCTATTAACCGCACAAGTAAAGCCTTCTAGAAAGTCTGAAGCAATATTTTTATGAACAAAAATTGTTTTTAGGGCAGTACAGCGTTGACCGTTATAAGATAAACTTCCTAAAACACATTCTTTTATTGTTATATCTAGGTCTGCGTCTGACAAAATAACGGCTGGATTTTTTGCTTCTAACCCTAAAATGCATCTTAAGCGGTGCGGGTGTGGATGCTGTTTTTTTAGTATATCAGCTACCTTACTTGATCCAATAAAAGCTAATACATCTATTTCCCCTGATTGCATTAATGGAGAAACAACGGTTTTCCCTTCTCCATATACAGTATTTACTACACCTGGAGGAAAACTTTCTTGAAAAGCTTTTAATAATGGTTGATGTAGTAATACTCCTAGTTTAGGTGGTTTAAATATAACAGTATTTCCCATTATTAAAGCAGGAATTAGAGTTGTAAATGTTTCATTTAATGGGTAGTTATAAGGCCCCATACATAGTACAACACCTAGTGGAGCACGTCGGATTTGTCCAATAATACCGTCTTCTATCATAAATCTAGAGTTATTACGATCTAACTCTTTTAATGCTTCTATTGTATCTTTGATATAGACAACAGTACGATCAAACTCTTTTTCTGCATCAGGATAAGTTTTTGCTATTTCCCAAACTAGTAATTTAACTACATTATCTTTTTGCTCTTGCATATGGCCAACAAAAGTTTCTAAGTGTTTAATTCTGTCTATTACAGACATAGTTGGCCATTTTCCTTGCCCATAATTATAAGCATCTTTAGCAGCACTTAATGCAATAAGTGCTTCATTTTCTGTAAGTAAAGGATATGACCCTATTAATTTAGGCTCCAAAGTTTCATTAGCTCTAATACAAATAGGAGAAAATATTTCTTGTCTATTCCCTGTCCAGTTGTGTAAAGCTCCATTTATTAAATATTCTGTTTGGTGAAGAGGAGCATCTAGTTTGACTAAAGAAGGGATTTCTGTTTCAGTAGGAAACACTAATTCATTTTTGTTTATTACAGACATTTTATTTACACCTTTTATTAGCTTTTATCAAAAGTGATAATATCTTATCTTAAGCTTAGAAAATATATTGAGCAAAACAGGAAAAATACATTTGATTATAGTTAACATCAAGGCTCATCTCCCAAAACAAGCCATAATATAGAATATTAAAGCGTTAGAAAATTGCTCTTGTATTAACAATTAGACACATAGGAGACAAAACCAATATGTCCTTCTTTAAGCTTGCTAGTGACGATAAACACGAAATCTTTGTGCATACTTGGGCAGTAGACACACCAAGTAAGGTTTTATTGATTGCGCATGGCATGGCAGAACATGGTGCACGATATGCAACCTTAGCAGCTTTCCTTAACACACATGCAATATCAGTATATGCCATTGATCATCGTGGGCATGGCAAGTCAGCACCTACTAATGATGAAATTGGACATTTTACTAAAAACCCTTCTGATAATGGTTGGGAAAAGGTAGTTTCTGATTTAAATAAAGTTACAACTCACCTTAGTGCTCTTTACCCAAATATCCCTTTAGTATTATTTGGGCATTCGATGGGATCTTTTATTAGTCTTGGTTATGCAATACGTTATGGCAGTAAGCTTAGCTCACTTATTCTTTCTGGTAGTAATTCTTCTCCTATTTTTTTATACCAAATTGCTCGTGCTATTGCACGGCTTGAAAGCTGGCGACAAGGTGCTAATGGTAAAAGTGCTCTTATTTCTTTTCTCTCTTTTGGTTCGTTCAATAAAAAATTTGAGCCAGCACGTACAGAATTTGACTGGCTTAGTCGCGATCCCGCTCAGGTAGATGTTTATATTAATGATCCGCTTTGTGGTTTTAAAATGAGTAATCAATCTTGGTGGGATCTACTTGGGGGTTTGATAGAAATTTCACAACGCGAACGTCTAACACAAATCCCATCACACTTACCAGTTTATATCTTTGGTGGTAATAATGATCCTGTTGGCGGTTTTGGTAAAGGGTTAGATAGATTAGCTAAGGAGTTGCGTAGTTCTGGTATTAGTAATATTAAGCTAAAACTATATCCTGAAGGCCGTCATGAAATGATTAATGAAATTAATAATAAAGAAGTTTTTAGTGATATTATTGGATGGATAAATAATATTTAGAAATATTTTAAGTAGGATTACTGATAAGGATTAAGCATTATGTCAAATAAACAAACTTTACCACTTCCAACTTTTCTTTATGGTACAGCCTGGAAAGAAGATCGTACCCCTGCTTTAACTGAACTTGCACTTAAAATGGGCTTTCGGGCAATAGATACAGCTAATCAGCGACGGCATTACTTTGAAATAGGAGTAGGCCAAGGGTTAGCTGCTGCTTATCGTGCTGGGACTGTAAAACGCACAGACCTATTTTTACAAACAAAATTTACCTATCAACATGGTCAAGATCATCGTTTGCCTTATGATCCAAAAGCAAGTCTTTCTACACAAGTGGCTCAGTCAATAGCTAGCTCTCTTGAGCATTTAGATACTGATTGTGTTGATAGTTATGTGTTGCATGGTCCTGCTGGTTATGGCTGGACTGATGCAGATGCGGAGGTTTGGGAAGCAATGAGGAAGGAACGTGATGCAGGCCGAACACGTCTTCTTGGTGTAAGTAATGTTTCTTTACAACATTTAGAACAGATGGTTGCTACTCACTCTGAAGCACCAGCATTTGTACAAAACCGATGCTATGCGCGTTTTGGTTGGGATCGTAGTGTTAGATCATTTTGTCAAGAACGTGGAATTATTTATCAAGGATTTTCACTTTTAACAGCTAATGTTGAGGTTTTACGCCATCCTTTTGTTCATAGTATTGCAGCACAGCTTAATGCTACTCCTGCTCAAATAGTATTTTCTTTTGCACGTCAGATTGGAATGTTGCCAATGACTGGCACTAGTGATTCTGAGCATATGAAACAAGACCTAGACAGCCTTAAATTGTCACTTTCAGATGAAGTAGTAAAAGCAATTGAATCAATTGCTGGCTAACAACTGTTTTATTTAACTAACATTATTCTCAACAACATGTTGTACTGATTGAGGTAAATCTTGAACTGCTGTTTGTAAAAAAGAAGGAAACAGTGGCAAGTTAGATAAAGTATCTGGGTTATTGCTAACCCAGATAAATGTAAATCTAGTGCCTTCATCTTCAACTAGGAAAGGCCCTGATTCAGTAAGATATTTACAGTTACTAGGGAATTGCATTAAGAAATAAAGAGCAATTTCATGATAATCCATACCTACATAAGTAAAAAAATTCTCAACAAACCAAAGTAAACGAACTATTTCTACTTCAATACCAAGCTCTTCTTTCATTTCTCGTTTAAGAGTTTGCTCGGCAGTTTCTCCAAACTCAGCTCTACCACCTGGAAAAGTCCAAAAATTATCTGTTTCTGCTTTATGTACAAAAATAGAGTCTTCCTTTATTACAATTCCTACTATTCTATAATTAAAGCGATTTTGTCCCTGATCAAATTTAATCATAAATCTCTTCTAGGTGGTTAGTAAGTAAGCTATTTATTTGATGGTAATATCAGTTTTTGCTAAATACTTATCATAATTACCTGATTTATCTGAAGAATTTCCTTGCTCATAATCTAAAATATAAACTCGGTATTGTCCTGGTTCACTAAAAGTGTAGGTATCATCAATAGCAAAAGTTTTCCATTCTGCTTTAACACTCATTTGAAAATTATCCACATAACTTTCATCTTTACCATCTTTGTCAATCTTAAAAATTGTCCAAAATATGAATCGTTGTCCGTTATGACGTGGAAATGTAGCATGAAACTTAACAGGAGTTCCTGAAGGAAAAACGGTTGCAGTTCCAACTGGATTAAGGTTGTTATCTACATCTTTACAAATAGATAAAATACCTCTTGGTGGATTAGTACTAGTAGCAACAGTAAAAGTTTCTTGAGCAATTAGTTTATCATCACAAGTAGCTTTAACTGTATATTTACCAAGTTGAGAAAATGTGCCTATAACATAAGCTTTTGTGTCCGTTCTGGACACAATAATAGCATCCCCAAAGGCTTTAAATTCACCAGCATCACTACTGCGGAATGCCTCAATATTGATGCGTGTAGGCTCATTGAATGGTGGAAACTCAAGTAGAATGGCAAAACTATCCAAGCCACCAAGTTCAAACATATTTGTTGGTTTAATAGCTCGCAATCCTGCGCCAGTGTTTTCACCAGGCTTACGGCCTTCAATTTCTTGGCAAATGGTGATTTTGGTTCCCTTTGTTTGTGCTTGTGCTGTTTGAAAAGTGATTGCTAATAAAAGTATCAGGAAAACAGGAAAAAAAAGATAACGTAGTTGACTTTGACAAATAAAATACATAATTTTGCTACCTCAATCTTTCTATAATCTCTTAAGACTTAAGCAAAAATAACATATTTGATAATTAGTTTTTATTCTTTTCCCACCCATGTTTACTAGGAATATAGTATTTACGACCTTGTAAAGCAGTTGGTAGACATTGCATATTTTCTGCTTTCCCAGTTTGAAAATCATGAGCATATTGATAATTTTGTCCATAACCTAGTTGTTTCATTAAAGAACTAGGTGCATTACGTAAGTGGAGAGGAACGGATTCTTGTTCTGTTTCTAAAGCATCCTTAGCAGCAGCCATATAAGCAACAATCACTGAGTTTGATTTAGGGGCTTGTGCTAAATAAATAGTAGCTTGTGCTAAAGCTAATTTAGCTTCTGGCAGTCCAATAAATTCTAATGCCTGCATTGCGGCTACAGCTTGATTTAGTGCAAATGGCTCGGCTAGTCCTATATCTTCACTTGCATGATGAACTAGGCGCCGTGCTACATATTTAGGGTCTTCCCCTGCTTCTAGCATTCGTGCTAGCCAATAAAGGGAAGCATCTACATCTGAATTACGAATAGATTTAATAAAAGCTGATATTAAATTAAAGTGCTCTTCTCCGGTTTTATCATAACGTAAAACTGCCCGTTGTAGAGCATCCTTTATTATTTCTCTAGTAATTATACGTTTACCATCTTGATTTAATTCTTGGCTAATAGCAGCCATTTCTAAAGTGTTAAGAGCAATACGAGCATCTCCTGATGCATAAATAGCTATTAGTTGTAGGTCTTCATCAGCTATCTCTAGAGACATTGCAGCCAAGCCTTTTTCTTTATCAGACAAAGCACGTTTAAGAATATTAATAATGTTATTAGTAGAAAGTGATTCTAATACAATTACTTTTGAACGAGAAAGCAGTGCATTATTGACTTCAAATGATGGGTTTTCTGTGGTTGCTCCAATTAAAATTATTGTCCCATTTTCTACATAAGGAAGGAATGCATCTTGTTGTGCACGATTAAACCTATGAATTTCATCTATAAAAAGTACTGTTCGACGTTTTGTTGCACGATAATATTTTTCTGCGTCTTCCATTACTAAACGCACTTCTTTAATACCTGCAATTACAGCACTAAACTTAACAAATATAGCTTTTGTATGATGTGCAATGATTTGTGCTAGAGTAGTTTTGCCGGTGCCTGATGGTCCCCAAAATATCACTGATCGAAGTTCGTCTTTTTCTATCAACCGCCTAAGCATGGTCCCTTGACCAATAACTTTTTCTTGCCCAACAAAATCGTCTAAAGAATATGGTCGTATTCGGTCTGCTAGTGGATTAAAGTTTTGTTGCTCAGAATTGTTCTCTTTTAATTCCTCATCAATATCAGCAAAAAGATTTTGGTTAGGGTCAAAAGATTTTGTTTTTTTCATTTAATCTTTTAAGTGATACCGCTATTAATATTCTATGCTAAACACTGTTATTGATATTTGCCTTTTCTAAAAAGTAAACCACTCATTGTTTAAACTATTCTATTTCACTCTTAATAATTAGTTCTTGTTCTTTATTATCAGACATCAGTATTTTATTTAGTTTTAGAAATATAAATTTTAATGTTTTAAGGCTCTTTCAATAAGTTCATCAATGAAAATAGAATAATCTTTATCACTTAATTGTATATCTAAAGTTTTATCTAGTAATTCTTTTAGTTTTAGAGTTAAAACTTGTTCATGAGTAGTATGGTCTTTAATATTAGGGTAAGCACCGGCGCGACAATGAGTTTTTTCTGAGACTCTAAGCCATAGTTTATGTACTAAAGCACTTCTTTCATCCATCTTTGAATCTTTAGGATCTCGTTGGACTAGAATTACTTCACTATGACGAACTATGTTTTCTGCTAATGCTTTTAATTCACTTATGCTTATTTTCATTGTTGGTTTTTCGTTTTCCACTTACATTTTCCTTATAATTCAATATTAGTCTAACATTAGTTTAACTATACATAGTAACTATGTTTGTATTTAATAACCCAATTTCTAGCGATTCCTTTTTCCATAACCTCTTCTATTATTATCATTGCTATACTGGCTAGGTTGATAAGGATAACCACATTTATCTTCCAAAAAAGCTAGTCTATTTTCTAATTTTTTAAGCAGTTGAAAAAGCTTATCCATCTCTTGATGTGATGGTTGATTAGCTTGTTGTGTATTTTGATAATTAGTTTGTTGGTAATTAGAGCGTTGTTCAGGTTGTGCTAATTGAAGTGATTTGGCTAATTGTTGGTGTTGTTCTTGAATTAAAGGATCTTGTTGTTTATGCTGCTTAAACAACCCTATCAAAACAGTCAACTGCTCTAAAAAATTAGTTTGTTGTTCTGCTAAGTTAGTAACAGTAATTATAGGTTGTTTTGGATTAAAGATGTCTGGAGTTTCTTCTCTTAATTGATAGAGCTTAGCAATTCCTTGTCCACTAGGAGCACTTTCCCCACTTTCCCATCTGCGATAACTTCTTCCTGTTGTTCCTATTAATTCTGCTATTGCTTCTATGGTTAACCCTAATTTTGTTCTCGTTTCCCTAACAAAGGCTGGTAAATCTTGGTCCGGAAGCGTTTTTTTTATATTATTTTTCATTGAAAATATCTGCCAATAATTTTGCTATATAATTTAATTAGAATAAGTTACAGTTATTACAACTAATCTTTTTAAGACTAGCAATATTAAAAGTTTTAGACATACTTGTCAAGTTTTCTACTTACTATGTCCTTTTTTATGACAAAAGAGCTAATTAATTTGAGCTTACAACAAAAGTTTAGAATACCTCAACAACTGCCAAACCTACCATAACACACTAATAATATAGAAGCAAAACATAGGCAACTTTTTGGTTAGCTAAAATATAATTTAGAGTATGTTATCTAATGCACTTTTACTGTTTGCGTATTAATAAGAAGTAAGCAAACATCATTAAAAATGGCAATGGAAGCTATGTATTAGCCAATAGAAAGTAAATATTTTAAGAAAGAAAGTCAATACAAGAATGGAAATATCTATACCTATTATAAGTAGGTAGAAGAGTAGCTTAAAGTCCAAATTAAGCAAAAATCAGTTAAAAATTAAAAACTTTAATATAAAAATAACAGTAACACATTACTTTAGTATGACTTCCAGCAATAAACTAATCTATTGGCAAAAACATAAAAACCAATACAACCTACTGTATTCTTCTAGTTACAACCATCCTAGCGAGTTGTTGCCCGAAATACTTCATAAAGAAGTAAGCTTCCAGCAACAGCAACATTTAATGAATCCATTCCATCTATCATTGGAATACGTACAATATTTTGACACATAGCCTGCTCTTCTTGAGTTAAACCAGAGCGTTCATTACCAAGCATTAGTATTGTAGGATGTGTGTAACTAACCCTATCATAATCCACAAGACCACTCGGAGAAGCACCTATAACTTGTAGTTTATATAGCTTTATCCAAGAATGTAATTGTTCAATAGTGGTTCTTACTATCTTCTGTTTAAATATTGCCCCCATAGTTGCTCTTACAACATTAGGATCAAAAGGATCTATGTTATCTCCAACAAGGATAAAGCCAGAAGCACCAATAGCAGTTGATGTTCTAAGTAAGGTACCAAAATTTCCAAGAGAACGGATATTACTAAGTACAGTCCAACAAATATGGTCATTAGGTTTTATCTGATCAAGTTTCTGGACTTGTTGATGAAAAATTGCACCTACACCTGAGGCATGTTCAGTTTTAGAAATTATTCTAAACTGTTCTGGAGAAACACGTGCAAAAGGTACTCCATCGCGTTTTAATCTACGTACTAGTTTTCTAGCAACTGGAGAAATAAGAAGTTTCTCACTATAAAGTAAAGCATCTATTGGAAAACCTTGATCAACTGCTTCAACAAAGTTACGTATACCTTCAGCAAAAAATAGACCCTTTTTATCACGATAGCTCCGATTATATTGAAGCCGCTTAATCTTGGCTAAGACTTGAGCAACTTCTAGTTGGCGATGATTGGCTGTAGTTTCGTCATCCTGTTTATTGTTCTTAAATTGAGTTGAAGGCTTAAAATCATTTGAGGAAGTTTTCATTAATTTATATAGTTCTGTCATATATTCATTATTTATCAATAAAATACCTAAGCTGCTGCAAAAAGTTGCATCATTTAAGTATAAAGATTAGGTTGGATTTTTTATCTTTTGCAAAAAATAGAAAGTTTCTAGCAAATAGCTATAAGCAGCTTAAATAGATTAAATAGATTAGATAGCTAACCTCTTTTACTAAAAATTATAAATTTTTTGCTAAAGATAGAGGCTATTGACTATAAAAAACTCTTAGCAAGAATTTAGTAGATTTAAGTGTTTTAGGTATGAAATTGATAAGTATAAGTTTTGTTGTAGGTATGATTGAGTAAGAAAATGTTTAGTAAAAACGTAATTTGAAGAGATTTTAGAAACTTTACATAAATTCATTTAGATCAGCTAAATATAGTGCATATCTTCTGGGTAGCTGATGTCCAGAAGCACTAAATTAATGAGTAATACTCTGGGCTAAACTTTAGGTTCTCAAATAATTATTGTCAAGTAAAAATTTAATATAGAGTAAAAATTTTGATTGCTTTAACCCTATAGATAAAAGAGCACTCCTAGTTTTACCTATTATTTTATTAATATCCAACAAGTTATTTTAAGGCTTTTGTCTTGTTTAAAAGGCAAAGTAACTAATACTAAATATCAAGTAGCACAAAGTTAAAGACTGTAGTAAATTCTGTCTAATTATCAACTTTTGTTTAAGCGAGTTAGCTATGGTAGATAAAAAAAATCAGCCCCCCTTACCAGAAAACAAAAAAACTTATTCACCAATAGCTAACTTTATTGCTTGGAAAAAAAAGTTTAATTATCCAATGCCTGATAACCATATTTTTTATAGCCAGCTAATAGAGTATTTTTGGCATCTGACTAGAGATATCTGTCTTTCTTTTTTATCGCTAATAATTTTTTTAACTGTATTAATAGATGGTCTATTAGGATTAGCAACTATTATCTATATTATTAAAGGTAATTATATTTTTGCTTGTCTATGTTGGTTAGGGATAAGTTTTTTATGTTTTCAGTTTATCCAAGTCTTAGAACAACGTAAACCTGAAGCTAGGTTTACATTTTGGGATATAGTCAAAATTTTGTGCTCTATTTGTTTAGGCGCTATAGCTGGAGCAATGATTTGGCCAGCGTTTGACCAGGATTTTGGATATTCTATTGGAACAGCTTTTGGAGCATTATTTGGTCTTACAATAAAATTAGTTATTGATATTATTTCACTTGATTTAAGGCAAAAGAAATTATGAGCAGAATCATTTTTACTGTACTTATACTTACTCTTATTTGTTTATTTCAAACTTCTAATCACTCTTCAGCCATAGTTGCTGCTGTAAATTGGCACTATGAAGTAACAGCTACTCCTGGCGGTAAAGAACTATATGTAGAGGCAACTTTTCCCCCTGGGCTTAATCCAGAGTTAAGTGTTTATGGCAGCGCAGAACCTTACTTAAAAGATGCAGAAATTCTTTTAGAAAAAGGCTGGCAGCCACTTCAACAAAAAGGAACGTCTTGGTTTCTACCAACAAGTGCAAAAACTCGTAGTTATAAGGTTCGCTATCGTTACCAATTAGCTCAAGCCGCTCAAGCTATTAGTAATATTGAAATTGCTAGACAAAGCACTGATATAATCTATGCCCCTCCATCAACTTGGTTACTTTACCCAATATATAAAGGTACTCCTCAAAAAGTAACTTTTCGGGTAAAAACCCCACCAAATACAACTTTTGTCTCTGGTGTTTTTCCATCTAGTAATGGTGAACCTGATACTTATGAAGTGAGTTCCTCTTCAATCTATGAACTTTCTTATTCTGCTTTTGGCAAAATGCGCTTACATACAATTAATTTACCTGGAGGAAAAATTGACTTAGCCATTGCCCCTGGTAACTATACAATCTCTGATGACCAAATAATAAAATGGGTAACAAAAGCAGCAAACTCTGTAGCTACTTACTATGCTCGTTTTCCTGTTCGCCGAACACTAGTTATTGTACGTATTTCTGGCGGGCAACGTATTGGTTATGGTTCTGCTTTAGGTAATTCTGGTGCGGCTGTATCTATTAGTGTAGGCATTAATGCTAGACAAGCCGATTTTGATGATGATTGGGTACTTACACATGAACTAACTCATATTGCTTTTCCTTCTGTACCAAGAGGTAAACATGCTTGGCTAGAAGAAGGTATGGCAACTTATGTTGAACCTGTTTCTAGAATGAGAACAGGTGAGCTTTCTCCAGAAAAGGTTTGGGGCGATATGGTAGATCAAATGCCACAAGGACAACCTGAATATGGTGATAAAGGGCTTGACTATACACCTTCTTGGGGTCGTACTTATTGGGGTGGAGCACTTTTTTGTTTAGTAGCAGATGTAGAAATTCGTCAAAAAACTAAAAATCGTTATGGGCTAGAACATGCTTTTCGTGGCATTGTTGCGGCTGGTGGTACGATGAATAACGATTGGGATGTAATTCGCACATTAAGTGAAGGTGATAAAGCTGTAGGAGTATCAGTATTAATACCTTTATACAATAAAATGAAAGCTACTCCTGTAGAAGTAGATTTAATTGGCTTATGGAAGCGTTTAGGTGTAGAAGAGCGCAATAATAGAATTATTTTTAATGATAAAGCTCCTCAAGCAGATATTAGACGAGCAATTACCTTTGGTAATAAAGAATAAAAACTTTCTAAGGCTTATCAGGAGGATTTTAACTAGAGTGGAAGATAACAACAATATAGACGACAATAATATAAACAATGAAGAAATAATAAAAAAATTAGCAACACAAATACTTAATTCATTTAGCATAGAAGATCCAGAAAAATTTTTAGAAGAAGCAAAAAAACTTGACCAAGAATTACTACTTAATAAAATCACTCCACATTTAACCCAATGGTCTATGGATGGTGCTCCAATTTGTGCTGGAGAGCACTTTGTTATTATTCGCTCATGGCAACAGGATTTAATTAAAGAAAATGCCCAGTATAAAGGCCGTAGACCAATAATAATAGATCCTGGAATTGCTTTTGGCTGGGCACATGCTACAACTTTAGTAACTCTTGAGCTTTTAGAAAAATATTGGCAAGGTGGGCATATGTTAGACGTTGGTGTAGGATCAGGGGTATTAACCATTGCTGGTGCTTTCTTACAACCTGATGCTTATATTGATGCTTTTGATATTTCAATTGATATAGTAGAAACCGCAGAGGCACACTTAGAAGTAAACCGAGTTTTAGATAAAGATAAAATTACACTTAAACATACAGATATAACTGCTTATAAACCTTTTTCTTATGATTTAATAACAGCAAACTTATTACCTTCAATATTTATAGAAATAAAAACAGAGCTTGTTAAAAGGCTAAAACCTGGTGGAATAATTATTTTATCTGGTTTTTCTGATCAAAATGAAGTAAGAACTACAGCAAGTTTTGATTGGTTACCTATGGTAAGTGATATTAGACATGCTGAAACTTATAATATGCAAGAATTATTTGAGGGTTTAGGGCTAGAACTAGTCGATAAAAGAGAACGCTTATTTGATAAAAAAGAATCCCTTAATAGTAAGGAAGACAAGCATTGGGTAGCTTTAGCGATGCGTGCACCAAAAACAAACAACTAGGAAGATTACGTTATGGAACAACCTGTTATATTAAATGAAGTAACTTGTGAAATTAAAGAAAAGCTTCGTAAAAGTTTTTCTTTAACAATATTTGTAGGGGCAGGAATTTCTCTTAGTAGTGGTATTGCAACATTTCGAGGAGCAGGAAAAGAAAAATATTTTCAAGGTGCCTATAACCCAAGTTATCTTTCTTCTAGACAAGGGTTTGCCCAATATCCAAAAATTGCTTGGCAATATTTTAAACACACTTATGAGCTAGTTAAAAATACTAACCCAAATATTGCTCACCAAACTTTAGTAACTTGGCAAAAAGAAATAATGAGACACAAAAAATTATATTTATTAACAACAAACTATGATGGCTTAATTAACAAAGCTGGCGGTCAAGCAGCAGAATTACATGGAAATATAAATGAAGCCATTTGTTCTAGTTGTCAACAAATATACTTAATGGAAAAACTGAATCTTAATGCATTACCTCCATTATGTAATTGCGGCAATATTTTAATTCCAAATATTGTACTACTAAATTTTTTAATTAAGAAAGAGCACTATGAATTAGCCCTTACTGCAACAAGAGGTAGCTCAACTTATATTGCAATAGGCACATCAGGAGTTACAAATCATTCTTATGGGTTTATGAAGGCTATAAAATTACGACCTAATACTACATTAATAGAAATTAACCCTAGGCCATCACATTTAACTAAAGATATGAATTATGTGATACGTGGTAAAGCTGAAGATATAATGCCTCAATTTAATTAGTAGCCACCAAATAATAGACCTGCTCTGGGCAGGTCTATTATCACTAAGGGCTTTTCAATAGCCATAAATTAAAAATACTTTACATTATTATTACGGTTATTAGACCTAAGAGATTTGCTGCCCATAGATTTACCAAACTTAGGCTTATTAGAATTAGATCTACCAGCATTTTTTAATGAAGACTGGCGACTTTCATTTCTTGGAGTTGTTCTCCTGGAAATAGAGAGCGCTCTAGGCTCAATTGCCTCAGGGTTCATTAATAGATGGATTGCTTTCCATTTTTTCTTATCATCTGGTGAAACAAAGCAAAGAGCTGCACCTTCTGCCCCAGCACGTGCTGTACGACCAATACGATGTATATAATCTTCTGGGCATTGAGGAAGATCAAAATTAATTACATGTTCTATATGTGGAATATCAAGTCCTCGTGCAGCGATATCAGTTGCTACCATAATACGGAACTTAGAATCACGAAATGCCTTAATAACATATTCTCGTTCACGTTGTTGCAAATCACCATGAATAGTATTGCTATTGTGTTTTTGTAGATTAAGTTTGTCTGAAAGTTTTTTTGCACCGCGCTTTGTTTTTACAAAAATAAGAATTGATCCAGAGCGTGTGTCTAGTTCTTTTACTAAGCAACCATATTTTTCTTCATCTGTTGTATAAATGATCTGTTGCTTAATATTTTGGATTGGTGCTGTTGTTGAACCTACTGCTATACGTACTGGGTTAATTAAATACTTATTGGATAATTTAACAATATTGGCTGGAAGAGTTGCTGAAAACATAAGAGTCTGGCGGGTTTTTGGCAAAAACCGCACTATTCTTTCTATTTGCTCTTGAAAGCCCATATCAAGCATACGATCTATTTCATCAAGTACAAGAAAGTTTGTATTCTGGATTTTTAATGTATTACGCTCTAAATGGTCGTTGATGCGTCCTGGTGTGCCAACTATGACACGTGGGTGCGATTGCAATTGCCTAAACTGCATTGACATTGACTGACCACCAATTAGTAGTGCTGTGGAGATAGATGGATCTTTGCCAATCATGCTGTTAATAACAGCCATTACCTGCATAGCAAGCTCACGAGTTGGGGCTACTACTAGTGCTGAATGACATAAATTGTTCATCAACTTAGCTATTAGAGGAATAGCAAAAGCACCTGTTTTACCAGTGCCAGTTTGTGCTGAGCCTAAAATATCTTTGCCTTCAAGTGCAACAGGGATTGCTTCTTGCTGAACAGGGGTTGGTAATATGTATTGCATCTGTTCTAACTTTTGAACTAGAGCGGGTGGTAGACCAAAGCTTAAAAATTGAGTCATATTGTCCTTAATTTAATATGTCCGGTTTATATTTTATTAGACTAACTAAATGTTCCATATTTTCCGAACCTGACAATGGAACTTACTTAATATAAGTAAATGATATAGTTAACCTAGATAATCACGGCAAAAAGTTAGTTAGGCTAGGCAACTTGTCGCAAGCATAGCCGCTAATATGTCGGGATTAGGCTATATTGCTAAACTTATTTGCCATTTTATAGCTAATTTATTTGCCACTAATATATAAAATATATTGATGGGATTGGTTTGGAGTTGAGTAAAATTATAAATTTTGGTGGGATCAAACCATCTTGTAATACTAGTAGCCATAAAACTTCCTTATTTCTTAGCACATAATAAGTACGAGCGAACTATATTTGTTCTATATAAACAAATATTAAAACTCTATCGCTAACGCCAGGAAAATAAGAATAACCACTAGAAAATCCTACAAAATGCTTTTTTGCATCTACTTTAAGGTTTACACCTTATATGTGGTAACTGTCATCAATTCAAGAGTCAAATACAAAACTCGTATTGGCTTTATATACTAAAAATAAGCAAAAGCCAAGAGATAAACTGCAAAAATTATATCTTTAGGAATTAAATAGAATATCTATTTAGCATTTAGCTTAAGATATATCGCTAGTAAAAGTTAAAGTCATCAAAGTACGGTTATGTTCAATAAAACCAGAATTAAGATACATTTGCTGTGTAGTAGGTTTATATTTTTCTACTTCAAGATGAATTGCTTTAGTTCCATTAGAGTGACAAAAACTAATAGCCTCATTAAGCAAACTTCTTCCAATATTTTTGCCTCGAAATTCATTTACTACAAAAAGCTCATCTACAAAAGCATCTTTACCACCATATTCAAAACTATATCCATTAGTAATAATCACATATCCACAAATATTATCTTCAAGTATTGCAACAAATATCTGACCAAGATAAGAGTTTGCAATAAACTGCTCTAAGTTACTAGTTGCTTTTTCTTTATTAAAACTATATCCATCTTCTTTATAATAGGCTTCCATTAGCCTACTAATTACAGATATATCTGCTATATTTGCTTTTCGGATTTCCATTTTTTCCGCCTAAACTCTGTACTATCTACACTTATCTATTATCTACTAGGTTTTGGCCTATAAGCAACTCTACATTTGAGAATTATGAAAGATTTATTTCAGAAGGATAATGTGGGAATACTTGATAATCTTTTAACCCTATAACAATTTGATCGCCTATAGAGAGCCGCATTTGATTAGCTTTCCATTTAGAACGCATTACAGTCAAAGGAAAAGACTTTTCATAATTATTTTCAATAAGCTTTATTCTTGGTTTTGGATTAACTACATTATTTGCTATTTGAGTAACACAACTCATTAGTTGTATTGTTAATCTCTCACTAGGGCCAATATATGAAACATCTTTAACAATACCTTGGCCAAGATAATAAGGTGAATCAAGTAATTGAGGCTGAAAGTCTAATACTACATCTTCTGGTCTAAATATAATTTTAACTGGTTGATTATTAGCAAATGTAGAAGTACTTCGAGGCGGTTTTAAGTGCAAAGCCTCTATTATTATTGTGTTTTGATACCAATTTCCTAAAAGAATATTAGCAGTACCTAGAAAAGATGCTACAAATTCATTTTTAGGATTATTATATAGCTCAAAAGGCGTTCCAATTTGCTCTATATGACCTTTATTTAGGATAGCAATTTGATCTCCTAACTCTAATGCTTCTTCCTGATCATGAGTTATAAATAGAGCTGCTACATTCATTTTTCGTAGTAGTAAGCGGACTTCACGCCTTAACCCAACTCTTATCATTGGATCAAGTGCACTAAAAGGCTCATCAAAAAGCAAGGCTTTAGGTTTATAAGCAAGTGCACGTGCTAGTGCTACACGTTGGCATTGGCCACCAGAAAGCTGTTTAGGGTATTTATGGCGGTGTTCTGTCATATTAATAAGCTCAAGCATTTCATCTACTATATTAGTGATTTCTTTCTTTGATGCTTTACGTAATTTAAGCCCAAACCCAATATTTTCTTCTACAGTCATACGTTGAAATAGATCTCGTTCTTGAAAAACAACTCCAATATTTCTCTTTTGAGGTGATAGATAAGTAGCTGATTTTCCTTTAAGATACACTTCCCCACCATTAGCTTGATCTAGCCCTGCAATACATCGTAGGATAGTTGTTTTCCCGCTACCAGATTGCCCAAGTAATACTAATAATTCTCCTTCTGCAATATCAAAATTAATATTTGATAAAACTTCTTGAGCGCCAAATTTTCTAGATAAATTCCTTACGCTAATTGCTGGAGATGAGGATTCTACATTTTCAGTTTTTTTGTTTATTAACATATTTTCTACTAGTTCTAATGTTTGTGATAACTTGTTATCCATAGCAACCGCCTTTTAGAAAGAATCTATAAAAATTAAGTACTAATTTGTAGAAAAGATTTTTTGGAGTTTTAGCTTTTATCAATCTTTTTCTTAAAAACTTCCATTAACATCATTACACTAAATGAAATAGCAACTAATACAAGTGCCATAGCACAGGATCCAATATAGTTTCGATCATCTAATGAACGATAAATAAATAATGTTGCAGTTTCGCTAAGCATTTTTACACCACCACTAACAACTACAACTGCTCCAAATTCACCCATAGCCCGTGCAAAAGTAAGAGACATCCCGCTTAGTAATCCCCATCGGATGCTAGGAAGGGTTATATGCCAAAAAACCTGTAATCCATTTGCTCCCATCGTATAAGCTGCATTTTCCTGATTTACTCCAACTTGTATAAGAACAGGTACAATTTCACGAATAACAAAAGGTAGAGATACAAAGATTGTGGCTAATAGCATTCCAGGCAGTGCAAATACAACAGTAATTCCAAGCTTATCAGCAATTGAGGAAAACCACCCTCCTCTACCAAATAATAAGATCAACATAAACCCGCTAATAATAGGAGATACAGCAAAAGGTAGATCTACTAGTCCATTAATTATTCTTTGTCCTCTAAACTTATCACGGGCTAATACCCAACCAATGACTAGCCCAAACACTGTATTAATCAATGTTGCAGACACGCTTAAAATTAATGTTAGTTTTAATGCATTCAAAGCATCAGCACTAGTGATTTGTTGCCAAAAGACATTTATACCTTCTGAGAATGCACCATAAGCAATTGCGACTAACGGCCCAAGCAATAATGCTATTGCATAAAGTAAAACTATTAAAACTAATATCCGTTCAATAATTGATAACCTTGAGGTTTGTATGTTTTCTTTTGAAGGTAAAGAACTTATATGAGTATCTATATTAACTTTATTAGCTTCTGGCATTTTGTATCTCCTTACGTCGATTTATCCAGTCAACTAACAATATTAATGTAAAGGATATAAGTAGTAATAAAATAGACAAAGAACTAGCTCCACGTTGGTTATAGGACTCAATTTGACCAAAAATATGTACTGGTGCAGTAAGTGTACGTCCTGGAATATTGCCTGCTACTGCAACAATAGAGCCAAATTCACCTATTGCTCTAGCAAAACTTAGTAGTGCTCCTGTAGCAATAGCTGAGCTAATCATAGGTAAAAGGATATGATAAAAAGTTGTCCACTTTGAAGCTCCCATTGTATAAGCTGCTTCTTCCTGTTTTTTTTCTACTTCTATTAATACCGCTTGGACAGAGCGAATTACAAATGGATAAGTTACAAAAAGTAGTGCTAACATAATTCCTGGAGTGGCAAAAATAACACGAATATTATGAGACTCAAGCCAATTACCTAATGTTTGTTGTGGGCCATAGAGAATTACTAGCATTAAGCCTGTAACAAGAGTAGGGATTGCAAATGGAAGATCAATAATCCCATTAAGTAGTTGTAGGCCAGGAAAACGGTAGCGTACTAAAACATAAGCTGTAAGAGTCCCCATTACCACATTAATAAGAGTTGTTAAAGTAGCCATTATCAATGTTAGTTTAATTGCAGAAAAAGCAATTGGGTTTGTAAGTTCTGACCAAAAAGCTATAAGACCATCCTCTAACCCTTTCTTAAATATTGCTGAAAGAGGTAATATAATCATTAAGGTAAGATAGCTAATGGCTGTAGCTCGTAGCCCCCATTTTCCCCAAGGTTGCAAAGAAGGAGTTATACTAGGGTTAGGTGAAAAATCTGCTGATTTGCTATTCATATTTATTTAGCTAACCCTTCGATGGCTTTAGTATAAGCACCTTGTGACCCATATATATCATTAGACACTTTTTTCCAACCGCCTAAAAAATCTATTTTCCAAAGATCTTTTACTGGCGGAAATCGTTCTTGAACAGTCTTTGCAACCTCTGGATCAACTGGTCTTAACCCATACTTTGCATAAAATAGTTGAGTTTCTTTAGATAAAAGGAAATCAATAAAGGCTTCTGCTACTTTACGCACATTATGTTTATCTACATGCTTATCTATAAGCGCAACAGGGTTTTCAATTAAGATACTAGAGCTAGGTATAATATACTCATATTTTTGTCCTGACTGACGTGCTACAAGTACTTCATTTTCATAAGTTATAGCTACATCTCCTATACCTTTTTCAAAATTAGTAATAGATTCACGAGCACCTTTATCCATAATAGAAACATTTTTGAAAACATCTGTAAGAAATTGTTGAGCA
>Ga0075163_10003711_pt1 | contig 20518 bp, 37 predicted proteins | sample JI1023141ADNA_FD_71478 | JGI IMG/M metagenome (GOLD analysis project Ga0075163, IMG submission 71478) | Wastewater effluent complex algal communities from Wisconsin, to seasonally profile nutrient transformation and Carbon sequestration -... | ecosystem: Engineered > WWTP > Effluent > Algae... | reverse complement strand
CATATCAAAAAGCGAAATAAAAGACGTCAATTCGTTTAAGAAACGAAACAATCTACTCTACTTTTGATTTGATTATACAAGTACTTCGCGGATTTGTTGTTGTCGAAAGGATATCCGGTATAAAAATCAAATATTTCTTTGTAGTATCTTTCCCTCTGTAGTTACTTGTGAACTCGACTTCTCTAAAATAATGCTCCATGTAGAGTCTACGCGCTTTTGCGCTAGATATCTTATTTTTTCTAGAGAAATCAAAGTAAGATCTGTATAACTGCATCGTGGTTTTTAATAATAAATATTCATTTGTTGTTTTTTCATATAATATTCCCTGGGGATTTATATCAAAAATGATACTAATTTCATGGATAACTTTCGCCATTGGATTTTTTATCTTCTGTCCCGGTCATAATCTTTTCTGCTTGGATTTTTGATGCGATTTTTTCTCTCAGACGGAATATGTTTTCTACAACAGCCTCTCCCATTGATTTTCCTTGTCTATCTGCTGCTTCATTTGATAGACTTCCAAGATCTTCTATATTTACCAATCCCATAGACGTTTCTTTAAACCTCATATTTGCGCCTTCTACATCGATCATTTCTTCACCCATGATAGACTTAGCATCGTTGATAGAGTAACGCCCTGATTTTTGCCCGTCCTCTACAATCTTATTCAATACCTCAAAGTCCCTCATGTCTTGCACAACAAATTTGAATTGCAATCTTTCATACCCGAAATCGTTTTCGATCATGCGATTAAACAATTCCTCCAAATCTTTTTGGATTGGTTCAATCTCGGACTCATAGAATTTCCTTTCCTCTTCTAATGCGGTAGCGCGGTTGCTATTCTCTGTGATACCAAGCATCACTGGAGGAACACCGAAAGCTACATATATTTCCTGACGATTAAATTTCAATAAATCTAAGTAAGATCACTCTTTTACTTCTGCACCGATCTTGTCGATACTTATATCCGCGCCGTTACCTTTCAAATTCAAGATAGGGACACTGCTCCATTGCTGACCAGACGTTATATCTGAAAGATATTCAGAGAATGCGTTCATACTCTCTTGCGTGATAGTCCCATTCTTTACCGAAATAACAAACTTACTCAAAAGACCATTTTCAAACTCTCCAATATTGTATTCCTCTGCAAGTTTTGTGACTAGATATTTTTTCAAAAGCGTAACACTGGCGGATAGCCCATAAAACTTTGACATTGGATTGTCTAGTTTTAATCGGATTATTTCGTTTGTCTTTTTTCCGTCACCGTTCAAATCCGCATATCCGTTTGCAGAGGTGCGCATCTCTTTTTGGGAATAGTAACGATTGAAATATGTAAGCCTGTTTTTTGATAGACTTGTTTCTACTTCCATCACATACCTTTGTCATGTTCTGAATACTCATTCTTTCCCTTTTAAATACCTTATAGTGTCTATAGGCACATTGTACATATGCTGGACCATACCAGAACCATCTCTACTGACTTCTATAGCGGCGTTTCCGGTGCATATCAAATCGATCATAGCTTCACGCAAGAATTGATTGAAAGACTTTTCCGGGGAGATATTTTTGAATATATCGGTCATATTCAACACCTGTTTATTGTCTTTATTATCACCATCCTTTGATGATATTTTAAACCCTTTCCCAACTATGTTTTTTGCTATAAGATTTATACATTTATTTGCTGTACTATTTAGCTCATAGATCTTTGCCAAAGACTCAAAACAATATTCCGGCTCTACTTTTTGTATAGAGTTTGATGCTTCCGCTGTCTCTGGCTGTGTAGTCTCTTGTTTTCTGATCTCTTTCGCTTGTCTAAACTTTATTACGGACGGTAAATTTTTCTCCATTGTGTTTGTGAATTATAAAACTATTTCTTTCTGAAATGTATTGTGTTGTTTCCGTTTGCTTCTATGTATCCCAATCATTGACTTATGATACATGAATGATACGCGCCTGCCACGGAGTCGCTACAATCTTTGCTTCCCTTAGGTGGATGGTCAACTTTCTTTCATCTAATGAGTAATAGTTTTTTGAGTTCTTTTTTCAATGGTTCATAGTCTGGCATCATAACTATACCACTATAAATACCGTCCTTTAAAGATGTATATGGTCCGAGACTTGTGTCAACAGACTGTATATCCGCCTGTATACCTCTACCGTTCAAAATTTGTATAGTGTCATAGCTTTGGTAGTTATCCAGCGTAACCTTTTCTATGAACCATCAAGCATCCACCATATCAAATACAATATCTCTCAAATCCCCGATCTGGATTTCTCCGTTATTCTTTGCTTTGATCTTTGCGCATATGTCGAAATGCACAATAGGCATAAAGTCTTTTTCTTTATTGTATCCAACACACCTACACGCAGAAAATCACGCGCAATCACCTTTCCCGCCCCTGTTCATACCAATATCTATATGGATATATATACCTTCTGTTGGCGGATTTGATAAATCAAAGTCTTCACCATCAAATCTATTGCGAACACCCATCGACATTGCCTTGTCTATCATATCGTCAGATGTAATGAACCTATCAATACTTAAACCAGCCTTGCATCCCAAGTCTCTACTTGCAAGCTCTGGTCTTGAATCGAATTTGTCGTAGTATTCTTCTGGTATAATCCACAAATACTCATCCCTACTGTCCCCGAATTCAAGCTTTTCTATATTTTCGGCAGTGAGTGTTATATCCCCATGTTTATATCCCATAAATTCGCTTGGTTGTACAATTCTTTTCTCGTTATGGTCAAACACAAACACTAGAGCGCCTTGCTTTCTTCTATCCTTTGCTTTCCATGTTGGCATAGTAGCGGTGTACACGCTTTTTGAGTCTCTGCTCTCTCTAAATTTTCTTACGGTGAAATCGTCTTCGTGGTTTGGTGAAGAAATAACACCAACAAATCCATGCTTACCAAATCTGGATACAATACGCTTGCTCATCTGTTCGTATATTTCTTCTGCTGTATCGACGTCGTTCTTGTCGTCTGAGTGATAGAAGGACGCTTCATCCAATACTGCCGCAAAAACATTATGCCCTAGTAATGAGGTGTCTTTACTATTCCCAGAAAACAACTCTACCTTATTCCCAAACTTTATCGTTGTTTCAAGAACAACAGGATTTTGCCCCATGAACCATCTACTTTGCAATACAAAGTTTCTTAACGATTTAAATACAACCTTTTTTGCTTGTTCTGCAGTCAATCCCATGTTCACACATACAATCGGTCTCTCTGATGCAAGCCCATAGTACTCCTGTGGGTTTTGCATACATAACAACACATATGCTTTGTACAGTAACAATGCACATACCTCGTACGTCTTTCAACTACCGATTCCTTTCAATAATACTGCTTCGGAATATTGGCCATTGATTATTTCTGAAAACTCTTCCAGTACGCTATCATACACAATACCTTCCTGTCATAGGAAGATCTCACTTGTCATAAAAAATTCCGGAGAGACTGGCTTTTCTATCCAACTAATCTTGTGCGTTTGCTTCTGGTCCAGTATTCGTTCCACCTCACTTGCTCCTTCACTTGCTTCCTGCAGGCTTATCTCATTGTTTTCCGCCATCTCCTTCAACTCCGTCAAGTACTGTCTTGAAAGCCTTGGCAAGCTCTCTAATCTTGGATATTTCATTTTGTGGTATGTCATCTGTTCCGGATATTTTTCAGAGATATAAATCGGAATAGTCGTCAAGTAATCACATTATTTTCATCTTTTGCATATTAGCATCAATTATTGCCTTTATTGCCAGTACCTTATCCTTCCCTTCAAGCTTTTGTGCTTCAACTAGTAGCTTCATTATGCAAGATTCCATATTTGTTATTGCTAGTTCTCTATCAACTGATCTTAAACGGTTTGACGACAGGAGTCTCAAATGCTTATTGAAATTCTCCTTTCGGACTTGTATCGTTGCATTGGATACCTTCAATGTTCTTGAAAGTACCGTCACGCTTGCGACACCTTCGCTATACATCTTACAAAACTTCTCGTATACCTCTTCTCTTCTCTCACGTATTATCTTCCCATTTGCTGTAAAATCCTCTTTTGTAATAGGCTTTGTATTCCCCATGATCTGTTGTGCTATTTCATATTGCATAGCTCATTTACCTTTTGAGGTACTGCCTTTCTGTTGCTTCTTCTTCATTACGATACGCTTCTTTTTTTTCTCTTCCGGTCGTTTCTGTTTCATATTAAATATGTACTAATAATGAAATAAATTTACGGGGATTTGTTACTGATTGTAACTTTTTTTTGAAACGCTTTTTTTGGTTTCAATTTTATCTAATCGTTGTATCTGTATTTGTTTAGATATTCTGTGCATCATGAGCGGGGGAACGGACATTCATATAATGTATCTTTTAGATATACCTTTTATTACTTTGTAGTCTAATGGATATGATCAACATACAGACAGATCATAATCACTAAAGGTAGTCGCATCACATCACCTAAAAAGTATTCAACTTGCTGCTATTGTTGGGCATATATCTTTGTCCCATACAATGACACTATTGAATCATCAACTTTTGTTGTTGATGCGCATGTTTATGGCCTCAATGTTTCTTTCTCCGTTTTTTGCCTTTTTTACCATTTCGTGATATTTTCATGCGGTGATTTTTCCTTCCGGACTTTTAACTTCTCAAAAAGTAATAGGCTTATCTTGGAAGGTCAAACTTAACTTTGGAAGATCAAACTCTTTTCTATGTGCAATGAAGAAAACTCTTTCCCTTCTTTGTGGCAATCACATAGTCGCACCATTTAGGAGAAACAATTGTACCTTATATCATATTTCATCAAATCTTTGTAGTACCATTTTCACATATCACTTTGCATTGCCTTTTAGCATTCATCAAACATTTTCTGCAACGATTATTTTTGGGTTTAGTTTCTTTGCTACGTCCAGAAAATCAAAAAACAGGTCAGACAATATTTGTTCTGCTTGACCTTCTCTGAACTTCTTTTCTTTTCATCGTGCCTTCTCTCTTATTCCTGCCATTGAAAATGTACTACATGGAGGAGAGCCGTCCAAAATATCTATGTCAAAAAGTTCTTGTGGTATTTCGTTATCCGGTATGTTTTTGAAGTCTTGCACTCACATTAAAAAATTGTGAGTGTTTCAGAAATTGTGTCTATATACTTTATCCATTTGCGGATCTATCTCACATGTGCCTATTACATCAAATCAATTGTATTTATATCACATTGTAGAACCTCATCAACATGAAAAACAGGAAAATACTTTATAGCCATTTTTTTGTACATCTTGTAATTCGGATAGGTTTCGTTTGTAATGCATCGTTATTCTTTATTGAATTCAAATCAACACTTTGGACATTTGCAATCAAATCCTCAAAGATCATCCATTTCTATTTCTTTATTTTCAAATTCCTTTTCCTCTTCTGGTGGGAATAACGCTGTCAAATCGTCTATATCAAGGTCGTCTACCTCATATCTTATATTTTCATAATCCCATTCGCTAAGTTCAGAAAGTTTATTATCACGCAATCTATAATCCCTTTTCTGAATTTCTGTCAGCCCTGTTACTTTTAAAATTTGTTCAGAAACAATCCCCATCTTTTCCAATGCAAGTTTTCTACCATGTCAACATATTATTATATTATTTTCATCAACAATTATTGGTGAAAGAAATGTATTTGCCTTGATGCTCTTTACTATCTCATCAACATTCGATGCATGTTTTTTGTTGTTCCTCTCGTACGGGACAAGGTCTGATATTTTCATAGTGATATACTCTTTTTGTACTATATTTTTTGCCATTTAAGATACCAAAATATAAATACTTTTTTATACAGAAAATATATAGAAATACAAATGATTTTTCGGGAATTTGTTTTAAATACTCAACTTAGTATTTGTCTTTCAGATTTCTGTAACCGATATATTCAGTTTGTTGTTTTTTGTGCGTTCCTCTCGTTTCGTAAGCAAAGGGAAAACGAGCCTTTTCAATATATCGTACATAACTTTTTCGTCGAGATCCGATCACATCTTTATGTCCATAACTACTTGTATTGTTTTTTTCATAGTGTGTTATATTTTGTAAATATCTTTATTAACTATCTTTGTCTTTCTCTTTTTGATAGTCTTTACTTTGAATATCTGGTATAAAATAATTCCAATAAGCATAACTAAAATCACATTTACGATCATTTTCTGGCTGGTTGAAATGTAAATACTTCTCACTGATATATGAGTTTTTGATCTTTTTCTGTATCGTTTTCTTCTGGCGGTAAATTTTCTATTGTGTTTTCTTCCATGGTGGTTTTTGTTTTTATAAATCTTTTTTATCTGGGAAAACTTCGATCATATCTACGTTATTTACATTAACCATTAACATTCTACCATCCCTACACATCATCTTACACATAGTTCAATCTTTTATAGTCGCCGTATCTATTCATTCAAAAGTGCGTTTTTGTCAGCCAGAAAAATGTCGGATCTGATTAACATATCTCCCTAGCTTTTTTGTTGAGCTTTCCAAATCCATATCTATATAGAAGTACATAAAGCTATTAAAGCGAATATTATCCCTGGAGCATTACAGAACACAATAGGGTGTTCTTTCTTTTGTATCCCATATATAGTCCGTGCAATGCAATTGATAGTTGTAAATATAGGCATAATAATACTTCCATGTTGACCTGATAGGTTCAATCTGATCTGGTCTATGTATGATGAATACATGGCTATAGACATAATAGATGCTATTCGTCATATATGTTCATTTATTTTCTTTGACATGCTTTATTTTTTATAAAGATTTTAAATGCAAATATATAGTACCGTTCTACTATCAAAAATCAAATAGATTTTCGATAAATATGTATTTATTTTGTGATATTTTTTACGTCAATTGACGGCAAAAGAAGGTTTAAAATTTGCAACCTAATTATAGCATCTTGTACGACGGTGTTATCTGGATTTTTAAGTTGGTTTTCTAAGTTTTTTATTTCTTTTTTATACATTTATTTGTGAGTCTTTTAAAAACTTTTCTCGTATCTTTCATAGGCAAGATCATATTCTGTCCAAAACATTGGATATTTCTTTGTAATTTCTTTGGTTGGTATAATTTCTAATCTTCATTTTCATCGATCAATAAAAAATTGTACTCCAAAGTTACATTGAGGGTTTTCTCAGGGATATTGGAATTTTTTAGTTCCATAATCAAATATATATAATCAACTTCAACTCATATAATATATATATCAATTTACAGACTCTAATAGGCATCACTTTTCTATTTCGTTATGTCCTCTGTATCCTTCTAAATAAATTCTTTCCTTCATGGTGATTTTTAAAATAAAGTTATTCAATAATTTCTCGACCTCAATCGTATTTTCGCATGTATCTATATTCTTCTGGATTATGTTTCGATACCCGCCTTTTGTTTACTTCACAATTCCTTTTAAATCCTGAAGTACCATCTGTTTGCACACAAAGTGGGTTACCGTCTTTGTCCAACGATACTACCCAACAAAAATGGTATGTATGTCATTGATACGGTCCAAGTGGTTTAAGTTTTTGTCATACTTTGTACATTATTTTTCAAGTTGTATTTTAAATCATATTTCTTTTTGATTTGACTTCTTCATCTGTCGTTCCTTTAAATATGCATATTTATCTCCTTTAAACCATACATGGTAAGTAACTCAAAGTTTTCATATATACAATGCTTCTATATATCATATTTCATCAAATAGAGTCTCAATACAATCTCATAAATTGTATTTTACTTTTATTGTTGTTGGTGTCATAGATCTATATTATCTAGGAAATAAATTATTTTTTGATCAACTGGGAGGACAGACATCCTCATTGTATGATATTCAAAAGAGTCAGAACATCGAGATTCTTTCTCTTCTATTTCGTATGAGTCAAATTCTTCAAAAAACTTTATTTCTGGATCTAGGAAAAGTCATATATTTTTATTTTCCTTCCACTTCACGAACTGAAGGAGTCATGACTCTGGAGAGAAGATGTCATTGAAATTAACTAAATATTCCATAACGTCAAAATCATCTTTCATTTTTATAATCAATGTTGTGTCAGAAATATTTAATTCAATTAAATATTTATTAAAAGGTTGCCATCCATTCTCTATACACTTCTTAAGTATATCTTCTAGTTTCTTTAGGTTATTACTTAGGTTATTCATTACAAATTTCATTAATATGTAAATATATTATAAATATTATATTGATGATAAATCCATATTCCCGTCCAGATTAACATTTTGTAAGAAATAGGATATTTTTTCTTCTACACTCCTCATTGACATTACCATACAATGATATTCTCGATCTATCCGACAATGATTAGACTCTAAACGGTATTCACCGCGATATGTAACTCGCTTTATAAAATCTTCTTTAGGTTTCCATTGCAAGAATTCTAGCAATCAAACGTCTACAGAAAAAAGCTGGTCATATCACATAGAAAAACATCAATCCTCAAAACCATATTCAGTACACCAACATTCAAGTAACATTTTTTTAAATGATTCATCTTTATCTCAGTAAGGCATCCATCAATCATTGATACATTTCTTCAAAATCCTATCCAGCTCTTGACGGTTTTCTGTCTCTATTTCTGACAATTGCATCTTAGTAAAATATTAAGTAAAGTAACGTATAATTCATACAAGCTTTCAAACAAATTCTTCATCATTAACAGGGCGGAAACCACTTATAACATCAAATCAATTATCTGAGAAATTATTACATAAAAATTCCTTTGATCATTGGTATTCTCTGTAAACATAGAATCATTTTCACATGAAGCTACATACTTTTGCAAAGTAAAGTATATCTCATTTAAAAACTCACTTCAATACCTCTCAATTCCTACTTGCCTCCAATGCAAAATATTCTTTTGCATAGTCAACTATAAATCCTGAAGGCATTTCTTTTACTTTATCATACTGATCGTATACATAGACTATTCATGACTCCATTATTTATACTATCATAATTGGTAAAGTACTTTCTCAAGGTATCATATCCTGTCATCACTTAAAACACACATAGTCATATAATACTCCCAAGTGTACATAGATATATCATAATGACCAGGTCAGTTCATTGCCTCTGTAAGATCTCTTGTGTTTATTATCATTTGAGAATAAGAAGAACCAATCAATGCTTGTCGAAATCAACGGTCAAATAATATTTCTTCATTTGATAATGTTGCAGCACAGGATTGACACCAACAATCTTTTCCATACCTGAACTGAAATTTTCCTCTTTTTTTGTTATATCTATATTCTCGTTCATCGAATCGTCAAGCCTTTCTAGCTATCTCTATAGCCTTATTCATTATTTCTTCTGGTATCATGTTTATAACAAAGTCTTATGTAATAAAGATTCCTCAATGATATATGAAGAAATTATATTCCCCGCATTGTCAGAATATGTATATTCGTAATTTCAATAGATAGCATTATGTTTACTTTCAATAGTCGATCATGGTATACGATGTCATGTCTCCAAACATATTTTTTTTATGTCTTGATATGTTTTGTTTATATCTTTCATAATCCTTTCTACTAAAAGATATGTACATGTTTTTTCAAAGTCAGTAGCAATGTCTTTTACATTTATCATGCGTTACTCCTTCTTAGTAGCTAAAAGTTCTGAAAATATTTCCATGCTTCAGAAAAGCATAAACTGATGAATATTTTCTAAAAAATGAGTCTTTATATTCTGTTCAAAATTTTTGTGTCCCGCATTAGGATATAATTTAAGTAGTTCTTCTCTAGCCAATTCTACACCTCTGTCCATTATCATTTGTCTTATATCTTCCTTTGTCATGTTATGATAAAAATGAGCATATAAAAGTAAGGCAATCATCACTTTGTGCATATATTGATTTCCTTCTGTGTGTATATTTATCTAACAGCTTCAAAAGAATCATATCCATATCTTCTTTCTTCCTGTCGCTTTTGAGATACTGCTGATACAAATAATCAACAACATCTCAAAACATCAAAAAACTTAACGGGTGGACAGGGGAGTCTACGCTTGTTTGAAAACAAGTAGGCTTAACTTTTTTATTAATTTCTTCTAACATTTCCTCTCTTTTCATATTATTTCAGTAGTCAAAAAATAAAAGTTATCAACCAACACATCTTGAGAAACAACTCTCTATAGCTTGTTTATCTCAAAGATCTTCTTTATCGTATACAACATCTCAACAGCATTTTCTACAATCTTCTCTCCAATCATCTTGAGTGTGTATCTTCTTTTCTACCCCATTATATATCATAACTGAAATTATTATGAATAATGTTGCAAGTATTCAGCGTAAGAAGTCCATCTATTTTATGAGTCAAAATATAAAAGTTATGCAGTCGTCATCTTGCTCATCAAGGGGGAGTCTCTTTTTTGTTCGTTCTATGTAAATAGTCTTCAAAAAATCAGCATTTATATTTCCACATTTTACAATAAAATCTTTTCCTGTAATCATACCATCAAAAAGCTTTCATTTATTAAAGCTTATTTGACTATAAATTTCACTATGTTTATCTAAATAATCAAGAATATCACCGATCATAATATCATGTCAGACTATTTCATATGTTTCCTCTCCTTTACCACTCCATGTTTCTATTGTGGGATATTGTTCTCATAAAGTAGTTATTCATCACTCACTATTATTATAGAGGAATTTATTGTATGTATCATAACAATCTGCATATATTGTACATCAAAATATCAGATCTTTCCTAGCAACTTTTTCATAAATCTTACTTATCATTTCCTTACGGCTTGGTGTCATGTGGTTATATAGGATATAAATATTATCTGGTATGCTAGATAGACAAGGATTTGCACCTTGTAAGAGTATATCAAGACCTCTCTGTGTCGTAGACATATCAGGGGAACTGTGGACGTTTTATAGTCTTACTCTATCCAACTGCTAGCGTTTACCTATTCCGCCACAATCTAGCATACGAGATAATATGGCAGTTTTTACAGGGATTATGTCCCTAGAGACCACCAAACTCTTTTATCCCGTGTCTTTTGTTGTCGCAGTAAGCAGCGTCCTCTGCGCTATCAGTTATACACGTACAGGGTGTGTTTATTACTTCACCGACGACGTGTAGCACGTTGCATACCTTCCGTCGTCGGTACATCGTATACTTTGTTGTCGTGGATGTTCCACGCATACTCATATAAGTGAGTATGTACTAATTCATTAACGGCGGGACTCGCAATGAGTTAGTCCGCGGTCAATACATCTTAGTAGGGTTGTTGTCGTTGTTTTTCTCAACGCTACCATTTAACGTCTGTAGGGACGGGGATTATCTCAATTTATAGTGAAGTAAATGTTTTGTATAAATGTATCACATTATATTTCCGCACTCGCATTTATAATCTATTGCCGTTAATATATATTTAACATTTTTTTCGCGGTTATCCTCTTCCAAAATACTATCTTCATCAATATAGTCTTCAATGAAATAATCTAACTTACATTTTGAACATTCTATACTAGAAATAGTATTGTGTTTACATAACCAACATTCATCTTTATTGCAACAATGATCTATTATTCTAAATCAAAAATATTTTGGGAAACTCTCTATATATCTTTGCATACTTTTTTTCTCTCAAAAAACTAATTTCATAATCAATAATATAGTAAAAAAAATCTAGTAAATACAAACACCACCTAGGGCGTTGATAAAAGATCTGGATTATCTCGGATGTTCCCGATTACTTCAACTTTTTCTATATCATATATTTGATAAATATTATATCATAATTTATAACCATACCTTTGTTCATCTACATCATATTCTATTACTCATATTCATATTCAATCTTTAGCATATCAACAATTTTCACATTTGTGAGTAGAATAGAAGTCTTCTACTTTCACTATATCGCCTCCTCGTATAGCCACTCAATTACAATCTATGCGTCATGTTCGTCGCATCACTACAAATCTATCCGGAAATACACTTTCGTGTGTCATGCCATCCATAGTCCTAAGTGCAAGAGTACCATCTTGGTTCATAAGAAGCTCCTCTAATACTCCTCTATATGCTTCATATGTTGGTACAAAGAAACATTTTTTCTCTTTATCTCGTATTCTATATTTAGGTGTATTCATACTATCTACATCAAAATCTAAAGCTTATAATATCATCTTGTGAGTACATCTAATCATTTTCCCATACTATCTGTTCTATCATTTGCAAATAAAATACTACATTTCCCACAAAAAAGATTACTGTCCAATTCATCTTGATATGTATCATCTTTGCAAACTGGACAGGTTCGAGTATATGATACGGTGCGACATTGTTTGATCTCAATGTGTGTTTCTAGTTTCACAAATTCTTTACTGCTCATGTTAACTACATTAAAATCTAAAGTTTCTCCACATACTCCATAAGTCGCCTCTTACAGACTTCTTTGGAATCATATAAACTATTTTCAGTAAATCGTACTCATCCGTACGAGTTAGTAAGAACTAAATACCTTCCTGCCTCAATTCCTATAATCTTTCATTCAAATATCATAGGAAGTCCTGTATTAGTCATATACCAACACCAATCTCCTACCTTCCGTTCTTGTTGCATGGCTATGTTATTAAAATAAAACTATTCACAATAAACTACTTCTTGTTTGTTATCCATTTTGCGTTTCAATGATTTCATTCTTTCTCCTGCTAAATGGAAACTAATAAAATCTTTTTCATCTTCATATCGTTCTGATCGTATATGACATTTATTCTTTTCCCTATACTGAACAGTGTATGTATTGTCTGCTGAATTTTGTACTATCCTTCGTTCCATCTTACCTATGATTATGGGTTAAATTACTCGCATTTCTTATATCGTTCTAGGAAATTTTCTAATGGACACTTCAAATATCAAAATAGTCGTCAATGGATTCTACTAACATTGATTGGCAGTAAATAGACAATTCAATTTTCTACTTTGATAACTTTTTCTTTGAAGAAATATCATTCTCATGGCATTGAAATAATTCTCCAATATTCTCATTTATTAGGCTTTATCATCTCTATTTTTGTTATGATAAAATATATTATGTCTTTTTACTAGTTCTTTATCTGCTTCTAATAAATTATTGATCTCTATTCTACAATATTTCTGTATTTCTTTTGATAAGATGTTCATCCTTTCATAAAAGTTTATATGTGTATTTATATCTTTTTTTATAGCCCTTCTAGCAAGTTCTATTTCAAACATCATATCGTCATCTGTATATTTTTTTATTATATCTGACATTGGATTGATTGGTAAAAACAAATAAAAATCTTTCATCCGGAATATTTTACGTACTTTTGTGTTGATATTGGGATATGATCTTCAAAATATATACCTTTTCACCGGTAAGTAGATTGTTCAAATCTATCTGTTGGTACATAAAAGGTTAGCAATCATATGATAATCAAATATGCAACAAGTGCCATTATGATGTGTTTTGTTTTCATATTGAAGTCTTGATATAAAGCTATTTTCTTTTTGAGTATTTACTTTTTACACCTATACATGATCCATATGGTATTTGCATAGCCTCCAATCACGTCAATCCGTATTGATGGATTCTACAAAGGAATCATCTATACGTCAATTTTGTTTTGGGATATAAGCGGACATGCTCTTTATACCAAAATAGATTCGGTTTCTTATGATTCCCTTTGATTATAGGATTGTCATATTCAATAGAAGGAACAATGATAACTTTATTATTCATTAAGTTTTTTTTGTTTATTCTTTTCTTTTGCTCTAACATACACTTTCTTTTAATTCTACTTTGCTCTTGCATCAACGCTTCTCTTTTTTTTATATTTAATTTAATAATAAATTTAGCAATCTGGTAAATACCTATTCAAACAATGAATCCAATAATTATAAATAATGTATCAATCATTTTGTTATAAAAAAAGGGGGTAAAAATTATTTTTTGTTTACTCGGATACGTTTCCAATAATAGGGTTTTGTTGTCTGCATCACTAGGAAAGCAGATCATTTATCGCATGATAACTTGTTGATATAGAGATTACCACTTCGTGCTTGATAAAATCCAATACAATTATATCCGCCATCTATATTTGATATTCAACTATAAGCAATGTTATATGCTTTATTTATGCCAGTTGAGTTGTAGGGTCAAATATTTTCTGTCCATCCAGACAACAACACATGCACATAAGCTACTGCACTAAGAAGAAATCAACTCATCTTGTTTATTTTTGTGATAGGATAAAACTAATTGATTGACTGCTTTGTAAAGAGTGGGCCACGCTGTCTTCAACTTAAATATCGCGTGATCATGCATCGTTGGATTCGGACCTTTATTCTCTATTGCTTTTACTATGTCTTCTATAACGTCCAATGAGAGTGTAATTGTTTTATTTTTCATAATTTAATATTTTTGTTATTATAAAACGCTAATTGCGATTAATTTTGTTTATTGTCGCATAAATCATCTTCATATTTTACCATAGCTTGTGAATACATTATATGGGGATGGTCCATACAAGATCCAAGTGATCAATAAGGTTGCCATCATTCAGAAATCATCTGATTAACTACTTCGTCAATGTCATGTCTATAGATTGTGCAATACTCTACTATCTTTCTCATACTACGGTTGTTTATCAAAAAATAAAACTTTACCAAAATCGAAATGCACATCACCACTAGCAAACTGTTCACCGTATGTGAGTCATGATATTTTACTTCTATATTCGCTTCCATTTTTCTCGTATTCTTTTACAAGTTTTTGTATTATTTCTTTATGAACTCATGCTATACTTATATTGATCTTGTAGCCTAGCTTTTCGCATTCCGTAAACGTTTGCGCTAGGGATGCTATTAGTTCTTGTAGGTTATCCATTATGAGTTTTTGTAATATTCATAAATTCGCTCCTCCATGCCGTCTTCACTTTCCTCTGCAACATATCTTGCGTATCCACGCTCACTTACAAGATATTCTGTAAACTCACTGCGGAGCGTATCCCGATTAGCCTCCTTGAACTCTTCAAATGTAACAATATTTCTATCTTTTTTCATAAGGATTTTTGAATATAAAGCTAAAAAACTATCTATTGCAGAAAATATATTTCACCTGCGGTAGGTGTTCGTTTAAGTTGGTATATTCGTATATGTCCTCCATTCAATTATAACTTCACATTTCGTACTTTCTTATCAACGAGCTTACTTGTTTCACTGTTGGTCAGTTGCTCCATCACACATCCACTGTGCTTGTACCAAAACTAGTTGATATTACACAAAACTTTACGGTAGGAAATGTTTCTTTCAATTCTTTTCTAATTAGACTTGCACATTGCGCCGCTCTGCTTTTCATTTTTTCCTTGGTGAAGGGATAAATCTTTATACGTCCTAAATATAATCAAATACATTTGAAAGTCAAGAGATTATTTCTTTGTTGGTGTGCGGAGTTTCATGGTTTCTTATATTTTTACATTATATTTTTTAATTTGAAAGTCAAAAAAATCCCTACAATATGCAGGGATCTCCGATAAATCTCACAATCAATAATCTAAACAGTATTACGCAATAGACAAGCCCTTAAAGTCTCGTCAAGTTCTTCTTTTATCTCGAATACATCACGGATAGATTCAAAATATTTGAAAGCATTCCGTATGTCATCAAACGAGATAATACATTTCCAGTAATGAACAAACTCAAGGTTTGTTATACTGTGTCTTACGGCGAATTCGGTGAAATCAATAATCAGCGTACGCCAAGTTAGTTCTTCAACAGTGGATTTCATACACATTGTATTGGCTAATTTCTTCCTGTAATTTCGCTAGTTCGGCTACACTTTCGCATAGTCTTACTTTCTCGAAAAAGTCTTCTTTTTGTTTTATCGTCATCGGTAGTTGCGCGACGTATCGTGATACCCTATCCTTAAGACGGGTTAACCGTTCTTGTAAAATCGATTCCATTGATACAGTTGAGGTGGAAAAAGGTTTGTTCTTTTGGGGTAAATACTTGGTTCATGCTTTCTCTTGTCTTTTTTGGATCGACAATCCTATATTTCTCTACTCGTATAGTATCAAGCAGATCAACGATAGACATACAAGGATTGAGATTGGTATCTCTCTCTACGTCTCGTATGATAAACATACTAAGGAATTGATCCCAATGAACCTTAACAGCTTTCCTTTCTTCTGCAGATACAGACACAGGGACATCTACTGCAACAGCCTGTTGTGGCTTTTTCTTTGTTAATGCTTTGAACATAGAATACCCTTTATTTTGGGTACATATATGATATATATTTACTTTCGAAAATCAACATAAAAAGACTCTATAATACATAGAGTCTCTGTAATCAACAAACATTTATTTGTTCTTCTATGGCTTGGTTGAGTAAATCAAAATCGTCTCTCGTACTGCATTTCTCAACTCTATCTCGAAAGAATTTTTTCACTTCTTCCGATACTTCCATACTATCGATCTTACAATGTAGGTAGCAAGAACTTAATATAATCGGCGTTATTCTACTGCTCGTTCCAGGCATAGTTTTAGCACGTTATTGTGTGCGTAGATAGTGTGTATATTTCCTCCAATTTTTCAACACAAAAAAACCTACAGTTTGCATACTGCAGGTTCAAGTATTTTTATAATATCTTATTAGAGTCTGATTCTGAGTCCAAATTCTTATTTCGTTGATCTATTATCATAATAGCTTTTACTGCCCACATCGCAGCTGTTTGTGCTTCTGTAATAGCTATAGATAATAATCTTCCCTTCTCTCCTGGACCTTCTTGTGTACGCATATTATTAAGTCTATCAATAATCCTTGCGTATTCTTGTTTAATTGTTCGCACGTCCTGATTCTCGCTTTTATCAGAATTTAATCCTACCGCCAAGTCTCCATAAGTAAATTCTCCCATCTCAATATATTTTAGATATTATAAAACATTATTACATACGCCCTTTCCAAACTTCAATCTTGCCTTTGTGTGTTTTTTATTATTCATTCTTAATTTTGATCTTCTGTTTCTCCTTGGACCATCTGGATGTGGTGTATTGTACTCATTGTATACAACTTTAAAATTTGACTTTATCTTTGTGGGATTTGTTATTTCCATTGGGATTTATTGAAAGGGTAAAAATTATTCAAACTTTTTTTGTGTTGTCATAATAAATTTATATGACAAAGACGGCTTTGAGTCGACTGTTCCTTCTGATAGGATATATTTCTCTCAGATATCATAAAATCATCTTTTATCTACTTCACCAATTGCTTTATCAAATCTTATTTTCACCTGACTCACCATCAATTGAGGTTTCCAATCTCCAAATAAACTTCTTTCTCCGGAGAATATTTTATTCTTCAATTCATTATATCAGATATTTATTGTATCTGCAACAGGTCACCATATGAAATCATCAATTATAGTATATGAGTCATTCCTTTCAAAAATATATAGGAAATATACTTCAACACCATCTTGATTAACGAATTTTTTTATCTCCATAGAAGATATTTCTTTCAACCAATATATTTTAGATCGTGGCACAAGAATTGATTTAGTTTCAGTTTCTTCAGTCAATTTGAAAAGCATTTTTTGTGTCTTTTCTAACTCTTCACATCGTTTAAATTCACTAAAAATGAATCAATCTGATGCTTGAATCAATCAAGAAGTAGTAAATTTCACATATCTCGTATCTCCAAACTCGAGCGGGGCATCTTCTATCAACTTCAAAGAGAATCTCAATGACTTCATTCATTCTTTACTAATAATCATAAGTGCAAATATAAAATAAAATTTATTATAATTCAAATAGGAATTTTAACACTGTATATTCTTGATCAAATTTTATAAATGGTCACAAATCTTTTGAGGAAATCAACAATAAGATATGTCTTTTTTTTAGATGTCTTCAACTGTATAAATATCATCTTCATAATTCATATCTTATCTTTTCTATATATTTTGAAATATATACTGATCTTTCTACTCTATCTTGAGGTAATGTATCTGTATCTATTTTGTATGTTTTGATTGTACTTTCAATCATGTCAAGCATAGCAAACCTCATAATAGTATAAAAAATGAATCAGCGATATGCTCCGTTACTTCTTTGATTTCTGTAACAAATCAACCTTTTGTTTTCGATAGACAGTATTCTTCACCATCCATTGCTACGTGGAAAGCTTTTATGATCTCATCCTTACCTATCTTTCATACAATAAATTTCTGTGCAGATATCAACTCTCTTTTTGCGGAATTTTTTACATCCATCACATTCAATTCAGTCAAAGATCATCCAGTATTTCCAAAACGTCATACAAGATCATATTCTATTGCTCAAACGTATTTTGCAATTTGTATGGATCATTTTACATTCCTGAACACAACAGGATTTTCTATGATTATATGCACTCTACCGTTTGGGTTCATAGATCAAAAGTATGTTTGCATAGCATATGATAACTCTTTCAACTTCAATATATGATATTTTTCTTTCAATTCTATTTGCATAAAAGATAGTTTGTTGATCGTTTCCTTTTGTGCAGGATCATATACTGTGATACCGATAAATCTTGTTGAAGGATCTATAGCGATAAATATATCTTGACTTAAATGTTTATCTTTTTGGATTTTCTCCAGTAGGAAAGTCGACAATCTCTGCATTTTGTTCATATTTTTTTACTAAAAAGGGAGTTGGTCATCTACAGGTATTTGAGGATTTTGTTGATCTGCTTGATTTGATCAATTCAATTTGTGATTGTAAATGTACTCGTTTTCCATTCCTTGCGGGACATACGTATCAACTTTGATATAATGGGTTTCGCCATGTTGACCGGGTTCTTTTCTTTTGCAAATTTGGAGTTTTACTTGACCGTATGAATTACATTTCAATTTTACCAAATCTGATGGATCAATACTTACATTCAAAACTGAACCTCCGTCTGGGAATATTCTTTCTTTTACGTATCATTTTACATACTGATGTGCTTGTTGATTCATTTACTATCTTTGGGAAAGGATAAAAAAACTATAATCATAAATAGAATTCTAATGTTCTTACGAGGTCTACACTTCTTTCTATTTCTTGTTTCTGCGTTTCACTTTTATAAAGCCACTGTAAATATTGAGGATCTATCTTTTTTACTTCTGCAAATTCTTTTCAAGCATATTTTCCGAAACGTACCTTTTTCATAATATGCGGTCTCATAGACATATCCATCATTTCTTCTATGACAATATCGTATGATATTTCTTCGACATTCGGTAGTCATATTTTCTTGCATACTCTCAGCATATCCTCACACAAACAGTCAAACACTTTCTTCAATACAAGAACGTCATCTGCTCATCTATGCGGATTTATTTTTGAGTTGTCGAATCACTGTCGCTTTTCCGGCATCATATGAAAGTAAAAGTACCTCAAGTATTGCATAGATAAATCTTCAAAATCACGATATTCGTTATCACGTAACCATTCAGCAATTTTTTTGGTACAGATGTATTTTTTTATCACTAATCAATGCAATCAAACGACTCATATATCAAATTGTGCATTATGTGCAACAAAGATATTTTCAATACTTGACTTAATAATATTATATGATTCGCTTTTATCGAACGTAGGACAGTTTTCTATCATATCCGGCATGATGTGATTTATAGACATTGCCTTTAATGATATTGCTTTCCTTGGTTTTATGAGTTCAGAAAAAACAGCACCGTCATTGATTGAAATTGCACACTCGCAAATTCAAGCATCAACTAATTCTGTAGTTTCAAGATCAAAGAATACTAAGTTTTTGGTATGCATGATACTTGGTATGGGTTAAAGGTGTATTTCTCTCTCAAACATCAAATAGGTATCATACATGGGCTTACAAAGTCATCTGATTGAATAGAATTTTTTAATGAAAGTGACAAAAGCATTTCTGGCGTTTCCGTCATGTATTGCTTTACTCATATCTTGATATCAATATGAGTACCTTCCGGCAAAATATCTAAGAACTTTTTGTTGATACCAATAAGTTGTTTGCTTTTCAATATTTCGTCTTCACTAATGCTTATTTTTATAGCTTTCTTATTCGTCAAGTAACGTCACAACTCAATTTTGTGATTGTTTTTTTTGTTTACTAGCATGAATAAATATATCATGCTATTATGTGTGCATACTATTTTGTGTGTTTCGTTTGTTTCTATTGTTCAAGATTTTCATAGTACAATCATTTCAAATATGTGGATGTAAATTATTTGCTTTCTTTAATCGTTATACCAACGCTTTCTTCCATGAATGCATTTTCAAATTCTTGTCCTTCTTTCAACATTTCTTGAATTTTTGTCTTGCTTAAACTTGGTTTGTTTATGATTTCGGATGTATCAATACCTTTCTCCTTAATCTCTTCAAGCAATGCAGCTTCGTCTTTAATTACAAGCAACATTTTTCGGGTAGTTGTAACATCTCCTCAAACTAATTTCGTTTTTCCTACTATACCGCTTTCA
>Ga0075163_10003710_pt1 | contig 20518 bp, 22 predicted proteins | sample JI1023141ADNA_FD_71478 | JGI IMG/M metagenome (GOLD analysis project Ga0075163, IMG submission 71478) | Wastewater effluent complex algal communities from Wisconsin, to seasonally profile nutrient transformation and Carbon sequestration -... | ecosystem: Engineered > WWTP > Effluent > Algae... | reverse complement strand
CACCTGCGGGTGCGCCTCGTCCCAGCGAATGGCGAGATTGCGTGCAATCTGCACGTCGCTTCGACCCCGAGCCCACCATGCCAGCAGCGCGCGCAGGAGCTCCACCGCTTGATCGTGCACCACCGACTCCGGCATCGTTTCCCCCGAAAGCTCCCACGCCGTGCCCCCCGCGGGAACGCGGTACACGAGCTCCACCAGCCGCGATTCCATGGTGGGTACTATAGCGCAGCGGGGCGGGGGATCCATGCCGCGATGTAGGTAGGGCTCGCTCCTCTTTCGGTCCTTCGTCCGGTCTCGGTGCATCGGCCAGCGCAGGACCTTCGTCCATCGATCATGCGACGTTCTCTTGCTTGTCTTGCGGCGCTGTTCCTCTTGGTTTCTCGGGCCGACGCGCAACCCACGGTGCGGCGCGGCACCCAGCTCATCGTAATGAGCCCCTCGCCCACCCAGGCGGCGGCGCCGGGGCTCCGGCTGCGCACCATGGTGCGGCCGGCGGACCATCTCTGGATCGGCCCCGACGTTCCCGCGTACGTGCCCCTCGAGGTGGGCACCTCGGAGCTCGACCTGCTCGACCCGCGCCCGGCCGGCGGCTTGGTTGCGACCTACCGCGAGCGCTTCGACTCGTGTGGCGTCGGCAAAGGCAATTGCGCCACCATCGTCAAGGTGTTCGAGGCCGACGGCAAGGAGTCCGCCTCCGTGTCACTCGGGCAGTTCCTCTCTCGCCGCGATCAGCTCGAGGTGCAGGACGTTCGTCTGGCCGACGGCGTTCTGTACTTCAACGAGGCGTGCCAGACCTACTCGCGCGAAGCCGGCGGGCGATGCTCCGCGTTGGTGGCGCTCGACCTCACGTCCAAGAAGGTGCTGTGGCGCACGCCCTCGCGCGTCTCCAACAACGAATTCCGCGTGGTCGGCCCGTACATCGTCGCCGCCTACGGGTTCACCGGCGAGCCCGCGCGCATCACCGTTTTGCGCCGGCAGGACGGTGCCGTCATGGACGCCCGTCGCCTGCCCGGCACCAACTACGAGATGACGCCGAGCGGCGATGTCTTATCGGTCCAGATCTACCAGAACGTGGGGACCGCCCACTTTCGCTTGGTGGGCTTCGACGGAGCGGCGCCCAAGCTGGTTCCGCTCGCGACCACTCCGCCGGATCCCAACGAGAAGCCGAAGCCCTACGATCCGCCGCTGCAGACCGCCAGCGGCCCCTCGCCCCGGGCGCCGCGACCCAGCGTGTTTTGAATCTCAGCGCGCTTCGGCCTTGCGCGCCAGGGCCGCGAGCACGTCGGGAAAGTCGGAGGCGACCGCGGGGCCGATCTCCTCGGCGCCGGGCCCTTCGGCGGACACCGTGTAGGTGACCCGCGCGCCCTTGCCCTTGCGCTCGATGCGGTGCGCTACGCGAATCGTCAGGTCGTCGACGGTGGTCTCGTCGACGAAGCACTCGTTCTCCCGCACCTCGGTGAGGCGCGAGCGCATCGCGTCCTGGCCCGGCGGCTTCATGGTGAACGAGGTGCCGGCGGCGAACGGGCCTTCGAGGGCGATGCTCTCGATGCCCGCGTTCCACGAGGCCCACGCGCCCACGTCGCGGAAGAGGCTCCAGATGGCCTCCGCGGAGGCAGAGGTTTCGATGCTGTATTCGGCGGACCAGGCTCGAGAAGTGTTCATGAGGGCACTGTGCCCGACTCGAGTGTCACTCTTATGTCAGGTTTGTTATCCCGCGCCCGCCTTGCGTCGCTGCTTCGGCCGGGCCTACCATGGGAAGCGCCATGGGGATCCAGCACTCTCGAAGCACGAGCGGGTTTCCGTTGCCGGAGATCGACCCGCGTACGCTGCGCCAGAAAGACGCCGAGGAGCTGGAAGAGGAGCAGAGCGGTCGCGCGCACACCGTCATCTACCGGCTGGGCCCTTCGACGCTGGTGACCAAGGTGGTGGGGCATCCGGAGCTGGCCCACGCCGAGCTCTTGATTCGTCGCTCCGAGGCGCTCATCCGGCGCGCCGGCACCATTCGCATCTTCCACGACTGGTTCGGGGTGACCGGCTACAAGGCCGAGGTGCGCGCACGGCTCACGCCCTGGTCGCAGGAGACGGCGCCGAACCACGACGGCGTCTACGTGGGCACGCAGTCGCGCCTGGTTCGCATGGGCATCACGGTGGTGCAGCTGCTGAGCGGCACGCCCATAGTGGCCTTTGCCACCCTGGCGGAGCTGGAGCGGGAGCTCGCCGCGACGCTGCGATCGCGCTCGGCCAGCGCTCGGCCGCAAGCGCCGTGACGCTCACGTGGATGGATGGGGCAGGGGCGCCGAAGGAGTGGGCTCCGCGGGCACCGCGTTCTCGGTGGGGACGATGCCGCTGCCGAACTTTTTCGCGTACACCTGCGTGAGCTCGGCGCCGAAGAACAGGATCTGTGCGGAGTAGTAGACCCACACCACGAGCGCGACCAGTGAACCGGCGGCGCCGTAGGCGGAGCCCGGTGCGGCCTTGCCCAGGTAGAACGAGATGGCGAGCTTGCCCACGGTGAAGAGCAGCGCGGTCACCAGCGCGCCGTGCCACACGTCGCGAAACGCGATCTTGGCGTCGGGGACCACCTTGAAGATGAGGCCGAACAGCACCGCGACCACCAGGAACGAGATGGCGAAGTTCGCCACCTGCCAGAAGACTTCGCCACCCGGAAGATGCGCGCCGAGGAAGGCGCCCACCACCGAGAGGCCGGTCGAAAGAAGCAGAGATACGAGCAAGAGGAACGCCACCCCCAGCACCATCGCGAAGGAGAAGAACCGGTCCCGCAGGAACCCGCGCACCCCGCGCCCGGGCTTGGGCTTGACGTTCCAGACGATGTTCAGTGTCTCCTGGAGCTCCCCGAAGACGCCCGACGCGCCCACGAAGAGGATGACGACGCCCACGAGTGTGCCAGCGATGCCCTTGTGTGGCGCGCTTGCTTGCGCGAGGACCGCCTGAACGGCTTCGCTCGTCGCGGGCCCCATGAGGCCGTGAAGCTGGCGCGCGACCTCGCCACGCGCCGCTTCCTCTCCGAAAACCAGGCCCGCCACCGAGATGGCGATGACGAGCACCGGAGCCATCGAGAGCAGCGTGTACAGGGCGAGCGACGCGGCCAGGCTCGGCGCGCGGTCGTCGAGCCACTCGGACACGGTTTGCCGAAGAAGGGCCGGCACGTCTTTCGGGCGCATGAGGCGGTGCTGTGCAACCCACGTGCCTTTCCGTTGAAGCTATTTCGGCCATGGTCCGTCCAACCGCCCGTGAAGCCGTCTGCTCGTCGTGTTGCCGTCGTCGCCGTCAGCCTCGGGCTCGCAGCCGCGGCTTTTTCCGCTTCGCGTCAGCTCGGCGCTTCGGCCCGCACCGTACAGTCACAGCGGAGCGCCGCTCCGTCGCCGCCTCGGGCCATCGCAGCGCCCACCACCGTCGACATGCCGGGCCTCGATGGCTTCCCGTCAGCGCCGGTCCCCACGACGGTGCGGCTGGTGGTCCGCAAGCATCGCCTCGAGTGGCGGGATCACGACATGCAACAAGGCGGCCCGTTCCTGTAGCGAGGGCCTCCACGGCGATCGCCGGTGCTAGCCCGTGCTAGGGCAGCGGGAAGCGCGCCATCACGACGCGGTCGGCGTACGGGATGGCGACGGTCAACGTGGTGCCGTCACACACGGCACGCGTCTCCGCGCCCCGCGGGGTCTTGGCGGGAACTTCGTAGCGAACGGTTCTCGCGGCGGCCGGCATCGCGACCCCTCCATCCATTGCGGCCGCGCCCGACGCGTCCATGGGGACGGCCCAGAGGGAAAGCGTGTGATGCTGCCGATCCTCGTTGGCCTGGATGCCGACGACCCAGAACGTGTTGTTGCAGAAGGTCGCCACCTGGTCGCCGTAGATCGACAAGCTCGGGCCGACGAGCCTCGGGAGCGACTCGCCCTCGGGACCGGTGCGCTGGACGACGAGCTCTTGCTCGAGCGTGCCATTGCGCGTGGCCATGATCCACTCGCCGGCGGAGCCCAGCGCAAGGCTACCTTCGAAGCGCAGCTTGGGATGCGGGGTGACGGCGCTACGGAGCACCGTGCCGGTCCAGTCCACGGTGTAGGCGTGCTGCAACGCCTTGTGCTCGTGCTCCGTCCAGAATACGGCCAGGATCGCCTTCGCCGACCAATCGATGGGCCCCGGCCAGATGGTCCGCGCGTCGGCGGCGCGAAAGAGGAGCGGCGAGCTCGTCTCCGGCGCGATATCCAAATAGGCGCGTCGCTCGATGACCTTGTCGGGGGCGAAGTCGAGGAAGCCGCCGCCCTTGGCCGCCTCCGCCTGCGCCGCTCGAACCTTCGCGAGCTCCGTCGGCGAGAGGGGTGCTCGCGTGGTCTCCTCGCGCAGCGTGATCACCTTGGCGGGCGACGGCGAAACGACGAACAATCGGCTTCGGCTGCGAACCGCAACGGTGCTCTTGGCGCCGCTCCGGAGGTCCACGAACACGGCTTGCGGCGCGGGCGGTGGCTGCGGCGTGGCGCTCCGTACGTCGTAGGCTTCGGGAGCGAGGCCGATCAGCCAGTCGACCCCATCCACCCGCGTCATCCGTTCGCCCACGACGCCTTCGTAGTCCAGACGCTCCGCGACGCTATGCGCCGTTCCCTGTAGCTTCCACACTTCCACGTGCCCCTTGTCGAAGGGGCCCGTGCGCACGCCGAGGAGCTCGCCGCTCGCGTCGGCTGCGAAGCCCACCACCGTCGCGCCTGCCGGCAACGCAACGATCCGAACGCCGGTATCGTCGACCGCGGGCGCGCTGGCACCGACCGGGCGCACCACGACTGCGCCGTTTCCCCCTCCCCACGTGCCCACCATACCGCCGGGCTGCGATCGCGAGCACGCGAGAGCTCCCGCTACGAAGATCGCGATTGCGCTCCCGCCTCGGGCGATCGGACGAACAAGGGTGGCCACCGGGGGATCAGAACATGGGCGGCCTCTTCCCACAACGAGCACCGCGTCGGGCCGCGCTCAACCGAGATATGCGACCACCAGCGGCTGATCCTTGGATTAAACGCAATGGCGTTGCATCTGCAATTGTTGTGCGTTAGTTGGGCAAGCATGCGAACGCCCCACTTCCTAGTCATCCCCGTTCTCTCTCTCGCCGCAGCGTGCTCGAGCGATCCTGTCGGGTCGACGCCGTTGCGCGCTGACGCGGCGCCGCCCATCGAGGTCGATGCTGCGCCTTCGGTCGACGCGTCGCCGGACGCTGGAGCTCCGCTGGAGGGCGACATCGAGCGCTTCGCCGTCACCGACGGGCTCCTGCCGAAGGTGACCGTCGTGGATACGGCCCAGGGAATCGTCGGCAGCTTCGACGTCTCCGGGGTGGGGGCCGTCTACGGTGGTGCCTCCGGCAAGTACGCGTACGTGGCCCAAGGCGCGCAGAACGTGGTGCACGTGGTCGACATGGGAATCGACGAGGAAGACCATGGCGCCCACTCGCACTTCTACCGGCGATCGCCCAAGCTGATGGCGACACCGATCACCGGAACGCTACCCATTCACGTGGTCGGTCACGACGGCCACGTCGCCGCGTTTTTCGACGACGACGGGAGCGCCCAACTCCTCGACGAGCGCGATCTGGACCAAGGCAAAGTCTCCTTCCTCACCATCTCCACCGGCATGCCGCATCACGGTTTTGCGGTGCCCTTCTCCGGGAAGGTCCTGGCGACTCGTCCGGAGCTGGCTCCCGGCAGCACACGAGCCGTTCCCAATGGGCTCGACGTGCACTCGCGTATCGGAGCCAAGGAAATGGCCATCGCCGAGGGCTGCCCCATTGCCCACGGCGAAGCCGCCAAAGCCAACGTCGCGGTCGTCGGGTGCGCAGACGGCGCGCTCGTCGTGGTCCCGGAGAATGGTTCGTTCACCGGCAAGAAGATCGCGAATCCCGCCGGGCTGGTGGGGCGGGTTGGCACGGTCGTGGAGCACCCTTCGGTGCGGGTCTTCTTGGCCAACTATGGCGCCGACAAGCTCGCCCTCATCGATGCTGCCGCCCTCACCATGACCGTATTCGACGCACCCGCTGGGGGTGTGATCCAGTTTGCATTCGCCGACGACGGCCGAATTCTCGTTCTGACCCGAGACGGCAAGATCCACCGATTGGCGGCGGACGGGTCGCCCGGGGAGAGCTTGCTGGTCACGAGCCCCGCCACCGACGATGCGAACCACGGAGCCAAGTTCCCAGGGTTCGCGCCGGCGCTCGGAGGCCTGCTGATCACCGACCCGCCGAAGGGGCAAGTGCACCGGGTGACCACCAACCCGCTGCGCATCCAGCGTTCGTTCGCCGTCCCGGGCAGCCCCACCAAGATCGCGAGCAGTGTGTTCGAGAAGCACGAGCATTGACGTCGGCGCCGAAGAACGGGCGCGCTCCTCGCGGAGTGCGCCCGCTTTCGCGTCGAAGGCTCGCGCCCCCACTCACCCGCGCGAGATCTTCTTCTCCACGAAGATGACGTGCTTGCGAGCGATTGGGTCGTACTTCTTGATCTCGAGCTTGCCGGCCATCGTTCGCTTGTTCTTGGTGGTCACGTAGGCGTAGCCAGTGCCAGCGGTCGACACGAGCTGGATGATATCGCGCATGAAACGGTCTCCTTGCTTTCAGGGTGAGGAATGCACGAGGCGTGCATCAGGTTGATGGGCCGCCCCACGAGTGTGCGTGCTCCTCGTCGCGGAGCATCTTGGCGGCAGCTGTCTCGACGTCTTCGTAGGTGACGGCGTCGATCGCCTTGTGGACCTTGAAGCGTCGCGGCGCCCCCGAGCCCATGATCGCTACCACCGTCTCCAGCGGCGGGCAGCCGGGCTCCGTGCATCGAAGCTCGGTGGCGAGCACCACCGCGTCGTCCGGGAGTGCGAGGGCGCTGCGCGCCCATTCCTTGATGGCCCGCACTTGAGCGGCTCGTTCCGGGGGAGCGGCATCCTGACGAAGCATACGGCAACCTTACTGCACTGGATTTGCTGTTGCAACTCAATTGCGTTAACGGTATCGCTTGTTCATGACCGCGAACAAGCTCCCTGTCACCGTCCTTTCCGGCTTTCTCGGCGCCGGGAAAACCACGCTCCTCAACCACGTTTTGAACAATCGCGAGGGGCTGCGGGTGGCGGTCATCGTCAACGATATGAGCGAAGTGAACGTCGACGCGCAGCTGGTGAAGACGGGGGGGGGCCGAGCTGCATCGCGTCGACGAGAAGCTCGTGGAGATGCAGAATGGCTGCATCTGCTGCACCCTTCGCGAAGACTTGCTCGTCGAGATCGGCAAGCTCGCCAAGGAGAATCGATTCGACTACCTGCTCGTCGAGTCGACGGGGATCTCCGAGCCTTTGCCGGTCGCGGAGACGTTCACGTTTCCGGACGCCGAAACCAACGCGAGTCTGTCCGACGTCGCTAGGCTCGATACGCTCGTCACGGTGGTCGACGCGCAGGCCTTTCTCGCCGACTGGCAGAGCGAGGACGACCTGCGGGCGCGCAAAGCGGCGCTGAGCGAGGACGACCATCGGACCGTTGCCGATTTGCTCGTCGAGCAGGTCGAGTTTGCGAACGTCATCGTCGTCAACAAGTCCGACCTCGTCGAGCCGCTGGCCCTCGACCAGCTGCGCGCCATGCTTCGGCACATCAATCCGGAGGCCAGGGTCCTGGTCGCCGAGCGCGGCCGGGTTGCGCCGAGTGCGATCTTGAACACAGGACTCTTCGACTTCGAGAAGGCCGCTCAGGCCCCCGGTTGGATGAAGGAGCTCCGCGGTGAGCACACACCCGAGACCGAAGTGTACGGTATCTCGAGCTTCGTTTACCGGGCCCGCCGCCCGTTTCATCCGCAGCGCTTCTGGGATTTTTTACACTCGGGATGGGACGGTGTGCTCCGCTCCAAGGGCTTCTTCTGGCTCGCCACGCGCATGGGAGTCACCGGCGCATGGTCGCAGGCCGGGGGCTCGGCGTCGGCGGAGGCAGCCGGCATGTGGTACGCGGCGTTACCCCGTTCCGAGTGGCCCGACGAAGCACGCGTGCAGATCGAAGCCGATTGGAAAGAGCCCTGGGGCGATCGTCGCCAGGAGCTCGTCTTCATCGGTGTCGAGATGGACCGTGCTGCGCTGCTCGAGGGTCTCGGTCAGTGCCTGCTCACCGATGACGAGATGGCGCTCGGGGCTCGACGGTGGACGAAGCTGCCCGACCCGTTTCCCGCCTGGACCGACGCGTGACGGCGTGAACGAAATCCCACTACATGCCGGGCGACTTCAGGGCACGCGCTGGAGTCGCGTGACGGGAGAGTCGGGTCGACCGACCCGGCCGGCCTTGCTGGAAGGCGCCGTGTGGCGGTGCTGAGGGTGGTGGCGGCAGTTGCACGACTCGCCATGGGCCGCTCACTCCTGCAACTTCGTCGCAATTGCAATTTATCCGCCGGCGGGTAGAGTGATTCGAGAGTCGCCATGCGAAACACCGCCAAGCCCGCCTCCAAGGCTCGCAGCCGAAAGCCCGAAGACCCGAGGGCGCTCCAGGAGCTCGTTCGAGCAGCGGGGCTCCGAAGTACGACCGCACGCATCGCGGTGCTCGGCTACTTTCACAGCCACGGCGGCGCCAGCAGCCACGCCGAGCTATTCGCGGCCCTCGCCGACCAGGGCCTCGATCGCGCGACGGTCTATCGGGTCTTGATGGACCTGTCGGAGGTCGGGATCCTCTCGCGCACCGATCTGGGCGACCACGTGTGGCGCTTCGAGCTGAAGAGCGGGCTCGAGGGCGCGGGTCACGAGGGCGGGCATCCGCACTTCGTGTGCGTCGATTGTGGCGAGGTTTCCTGCCTCCCGGGTCTTTCCCTCAAGCTCGAGGGAGCCGGTCGCGCCCCGAAGTCGGTTGGCAGCAACGATGTGACCGTTCAGCTCAAGGGTCGCTGCGACAACTGCGTTTGAGCGCGTTCGCGGCTGCGTCCGCACGTTCGCGGACTGGAGTCAGCCGCAGGCGTCGCAGCGGATCACGACCCGGAGCGCATACTCGCGGCGCAAGAGTGCTCGCGGCGCGGCAGCTTCATCCTCGAGCAGGAGACGCGCGCCCACGAGCGTAGAGGTGGCACCGCAGCTGGAGCACACGAGCTCGGCATCCCGCGCCGCGCTTGTCTCGTCGGGGTGGGCCAGCTCGAAGCGACGGATGCGGTCCGCGTGGATGGTGCCTCGAAGGAGCTTCGCATCGGAGAGCACGAGCAGCACGCGATAGACCGTGGCCCGGTCGAAGGCTCGCCGCGCGAGCGCCTCGACCACCTCGGCGTGGGCATGGGCGCCGGCTCGGCTGTGGAAGTAGTCGAGGACCGCCAGCCTCGCCGTGGTGCTGCGAAGGCCCACGCTGCGAAGGGCCTGCTTCAGCCGCCGCACCCTCGCCGTGCCCACCCGCGCACTGGTGTCTCGTGCATCTGTCACCCCGACCTCGCAGGAGCGCAACGTACATTAACGCAACTGATATGCAAAAGGATCTGTTGTGCGTAAGCATTGGGCTTGCACATTCCATATTCGCAGGCTAGCTACTCATGCAAAGGAGTTGCATATGAAGCGCATTCGACTTGCTAGCTTGGTTCTCGCGGCCTCTCTCCCCCTCTCCGTTGCGGCCGGTTGCTCGTCCTCGAGCACCACGCCTGCGGCCGATGGTGGCTCGGGCAGCAGCAGCAGCAGCGGCGGGAGCAGCGGAGCGCCGGCCCAGGCCGGCGAGATCCAGGTGACCATCTCGGGGGAGGGTCTGGGGCTCGAGGGCTTCGACTTCCCTGCGGCGCCGAACCAGGAGGCCTACTTCATCGACGGCTGGGAGGTGAAGTTCGACCACCTCTACGTCTCGGTGGGCGACATCACCGTCTCCGAAGGCCCCGATCAGAACCCGGCGGACCAGAGCGTCACCGGCGCGGCGGTCGCCAGCGTGCCCGGTCCTTTCCTCGTCGACCTCCACAAGACCGGACCTCTTCCCGGCAAGGGCGAGGACGACAAGGCCTGGCCGCTCGCGGTCATCAAGAACCAGAACCTGGCCGGCGGAAAGGCCTTCGACAAGACGAGCAAGTACGCCTTCGGCTTCTCTTCGATCGCGGCCACCGCGTCGGCCACCAAGGTGGGGCTCGAGGCCTCCGACGACGCCAACATCGCGGAGATGGTGAGCAAGGGCTACAACGTCTTCTACTTCGGAAAAGCCACCTTCAAGGGCGGCACCTGCTCGCCCGCGGCAGACCCCGGCTTGCCCAAAGAAGTGTATTTCAAGTTCGGATTCAAGACCCCCACCAGCTACATCAATTGCCTCAATCCCGACCTCGGGCAGGGAGGCGGCGAGCCGCCGCGCGGCCTGGCTTTCAAGGAGAACGAAGCTACCGTCGCGCAGCTGACGATCCATGCCGACCACCCGTTCTGGGATGCCATCGAAGAAGACGCGCCGCTCCGGTTCAACCAGATTGCGTACGTGGCGCAGGCCAAGAGCAAAGGCGCTTCGGCCGCGGCGCCGATCACCCTCGAGGACCTGGTGGGCGTCCCCTTCAACCCGGTGAAGATCGGCGCCAATGCGCTGCAGGATCGCACTTGCGCGCCGGCCGACGCTCCCGCTGCTGCCGGCGACCTCAGCCTCGACCCCAAGGGCCGCACGGTGGCCGATCTCTCCGCTTTCATGTCGTTCTTGCAGTCGTCGCAGGGCCACATGAACGCCGACGGCCTCTGCGCCGTGAAGGCCAAGTAGCGCGACCGCTCGGGCCATCCGGTTCCGCCATGAACGCATTGGCAAACGAGAGAGGGTCGTCGAGTCGTGGCAGCGTTCGGCGGGTAGACGACATCTCCGGAATCGCCCAGCTGTTCGACGCCGAGACGCACGTGGTGCACTTGCGGCGAACGTTGCCCGCGAGCGTTGCCGTCGAGGCCGCAACGCTCGTGGCGCAGCCAGGGCTCCGCGTGGCAGCGCTGACGCCGCTGACCAGCGCGGGACGTGCGCAGCTGCGCGGCGATCGAACCGTGGGGGGCCTGTCCGAAGAGCTGTGGTTCTGGGCCGAGCTCATGGGCGAGCTCACCGGTTGCACGTCGGTAGGAATCCGCTGCGCGCGGCTCGACGCTGCGATGTGCCCTCGATTCCACGTGGATCGCGTTGGTGTGCGTCTGGTGACGACGCTGGTGGGGCCGGGAACGGAATACGTGGCCAGCGAGCACGTCAATCGCGCCATGCTGGGGCACGCGGCAGGCGGCGCCTCGGATGACTCCTCGGGCCTGTTGCGGCCAGGGGCGGTCATCGCTCGGGCGGAGGCCGGCGACGTCGTGCTGATGAAGGGCGAGTCGTGGCCCGGAAATGCCGGACGCGGCGCGGTTCATCGATCGCCGCCGACGCAGGCCACTCAGGCTTGCGCGCCTCGCCTGGTCGTGACCATCGACCCCCTGGCGTGACGTTGTTCATAAATAAGGTGCGGTCTACATGAATCATTCGGTCACTTCGGTACGGTTGCCCCAGAAGAAGTCGAGCGTCGCCGAGGTCTCGTCGGTCGCCCACCTCGACCGCGTCCTTCGCCGCGGCACCAACGTTTGCGTGCTGCGTCGGCAGTTGCCCGCAGAGATGCGCGCGTGGCTGGCTGCCCTCGACCTATCGGGAGAGTACGAGGCATCGGCGCGGCTGCGCGCCGATGGCGCTGGCGAGGGCGCACAGAGGCTTCTCCGTGGGCTGGGCTCCGCTACCGGAGCGACGTTGCTCGCCGGTGACATCGAGGGCCTGGCGAAGAGGTTCGCGCGCATCACCGGTGCGCCCGAGGTCGTGGCCTCGCTCGCCATCGTCCACACCGACAAGTGCCGAAAGTTCCACGCCGACTACAAGCCACTTCGGCTTCTGTGCACCTACCTCGGGCCGGGCACCGAGTGGGTCGACGACGCGGACGTGGATCGCGTGCACCTCGCTCAGGAGGTCGACACCGTGGAGCTGGCGAATACGCGCATCGTGCCGCGGAGCTCGCGCATTCAGCGCGCCGACGCCGGAGACGTCGTGATCCTCAAAGGCGAGCTCCACCCGGGCAACCACGGGCGCGGCGCCGTGCATCGGTCGCCGCCGATTCAGGCTACCTTGGATACTCGCCTGGTGCTCACCCTCGACAGCTAGAGCGTGCCCATCGCGACGATGAGCCCCGCCCCCACGCTCACGGCGCCCGACGTCCGCGCAATCCAGAGCGGTAACACGGCGGCGCGGGCGCCGATCCATCGGAGCGACACCGCGAGCACCGTCGTGATGGCCATCATCCCGACCACGGTGCCGGCGCCGAAGAGCCCGAGGTAGAGGAGCGCGCCCCGGACGTCGCGAAGGGTGGTGAGCGCCACCAGCGTCATGGCGGCCGAGCCCGCGAGCCCGTGAACGATGCCTACCAGGAGCGGCCTGAAGGGCGACGTCAGGATGCGCTCGCGCAGGGGCGGCTGCTCGTTCGCCTGGACGCGCCGGGTGCTCATCGCGACGATGCCGAGAGCCACGAGCATGGCAGCGACCGCGAGGTCCATGGCGGTGACCACGCGGTCCGGGACCCGGAGGCCTCCCACCAGCATCAGCGCGCCCACGCCGAGCACCGTCACCGTGTGGCCGACCCCCCAGAAAAGCCCGGTGCGAACCGCCCGGCGCAGGTTCGGATCGCGGGTCACGATGGTGCCCATGGCCACCACGTGATCGGGATCGGTGGCGTGACGAAGACCGAGCAGGAGGCCGAGCAGGAGCGTCGAGAGCGGCGTCACGAGGTGCGTGCACTTTCCACCCGCCAGGAGGCGATCTCGCCGGACGCATCTGCCGTCACCACGCTCGCCTCCTTGGGGTGCCACCACAAACACTCCGGCCGGTCGGAAAGGTTCGCGCGGCCGACGGGCTGGAGGCCCTTGCGCGGCTCCCAAACGCACAGCATGCGATCGAGCGCAGTGGAGGCGAGGAGGGCCTTTCGCGGATGAAATGCCAGACCGACGATGGCTGCGCCGTGCGCCGCGAGCTCCTTCGGCATCGACCCCTCCGGCCCTTTGCCGCTGAAGTCCCAAAGGCACACGCTGGGCGCGCCGCCGGTGGCCAGCATGGTGGTGTTGGCGTCCCATGCCAGGGCCTTGGGCTTTTGCGGGTACCCCGACATCTCCGACCCGCGACCGGTGGGCAATCGCCAGAAGTGTACCGAGCAGTCCTGGCTCCCGCAGGCGACGAACTGGTCGTCGGGGCTCCAGGCGAGCGAGATGAGCGAGCCCTTGAACGGCAGTCGCCGAGGATTCGCGCCCGGGTCGAGCTCCCACAGATACACGCCCCCGTAGCAGGCCACGGCCAGCTCGGTGCCGCGCCGGTTCCACTGGAGCGCGGTAACGGTGCTCGCGTGGGCATGGGTTTCGAGAAACGGCCGCCCATCGGCGTGCCACAGGCGCACCACTTTTCCGGAAGCCGTGGCGAGGTATTCTCCGTTGGGGCTCCAGGCCACGTGCTCCACCCACGGGCCGGTGGCCGGGAGCTCACGGAGCAGGGCACCGGTCGGGGCGTAGATGCGCGTGCGGCCGTCCTGACCGCCGACGGCGATGCTCTCGGGACCGAAGCTCACGGCCAATACGCCGCCGCACTCCTGCCGCCAGCTCACGGCGCCGCTAGCGGCATCGATACCGACCAGAAGCCCGCCGCTGGTTCCCACCACCAGCATGCCCGCGTCGCGCGAGGCGGCGAGGGCGGTGGGGTAGTCGTCGATGGTGGCCCGCCAGCCGGACGCGAGCCTCGGCACCTCGGCGGTTCGGCTCACGCCAAGCATGCGCGGAGCCCCCGCTCGAGCGCGTCGCGGTCGAGGCTTCTTCCGATGAACACCAGCTCGCTGGCGCGCGGCGCGTCACCCCAGGGCCGGTCCTCCCGTGCGTCGAAGAGCATGTGCACCGCCTGAAAGACGAACCGAGCGTCGCTCCCGGCCACGTTGAGGATGCCCTTCATGCGGAAAATGTCGGCCCCCAGCTCGCGCAAGAGCTTGCTGAGCCACTTGTTCACCTTGGTCTCGTCGATGGCGCCTTCCAGGCGGATCCCCACTGATGAGACCGACGCGTCGTGGGTGTGGGCGGCAGCGTAGGTTTTGGTGAACGCCGGAGCGTGGACGCTCACGCCCTCGGCGGTCTCTTGGCGGAGCGAAAGCGAGAGCTCTTCGGGGAGGTGTTGCGTGTATAACGCATACAGTCCTGCGCTGGAGATCCGGATCGGGAAGGTCTTCGCTCCCGTGGTTGCCAGGCGTAGAACCCAGTGCGTTTCTCCCGGCGCGAGCACCATTCCGGGCTCCACACGCCGCTCTTCCGTCGCATAGAGGCGCGCCACTGCCTCGTCCTCTGCCTCGGTGAGATTCCGGGTGCCCGCGGGCATTGGCCGAATCACCAGGGACATCGAGGGGTCGGGACCGTCGTCCAGCGCCAGGGTGTGCATGCCTTCGCCGAGGTCGAAGACGCCGGCCCACTCGAACGGGTACTCCGGTTCGAGGAAGGTAGGCTTCACTTCCAGGGCCCGTGAGAGATCGAAACCTCCCACATCGAGCACCGCCGGGACCGGAACATCGGCGGCCACCGACCGATGCACGCGCGCCAGGGCGTTCATCGAGCGAATGCGCTTCTCGACCTGGTCCAGTTGCTCGGGCGTCACCAGGTCGGCCTTGTTGAGGACGATGACGTCGCCGAAGGCGATCTGCTCCTTGCACTCGCTGGACTCGTCGATGTGCAGCCACACGTGCTTGGCATCGACCATCGTCACGATGCCGTCGAGCTTGAACATCTCGCGCATCTCGTCGTCCACGAAGAACGTCTGCGCCACCGGCCCCGGGTCTGCCATGCCGGTGGTCTCCACCAGGATGTGGTCGAACTTGTCGCGCCGCTTCATCAAGTTGCCGAGAATTCGGATGAGATCGCCGCGCACGGTGCAGCAGATGCACCCGTTGTTCATCTCGAAAATTTCCTCGTCGGCATTGATGACGAGCGCCTGATCGATGCCGATCTCGCCGAACTCGTTCTCGATGACCGCGATCCGCTTGCCGTGGTTCTCCGAGAGAATCCGGTTGAGCAACGTGGTCTTCCCCGAGCCGAGGAAGCCGGTGAGCACCGTGACCGGGACTTTGCTGCCGTTCATGAAGCACCTCTCCCGCCAGCGGAAAGGCCGGCGGCACGAACGAACTAGCCCCGTCGTGCCGTTAATGCAATTGGTTTGTAACTACACACGGTATGCGTTATGGAGGGTCTACCGGGGCCAGGGGTCTGCGAAGCGCGGGTCGCGCAGGAAGGCTTCGTCGGTGAGGCTTCGCAGGAAGGCCAGCAGCGCCGCACGCTCGCCTTCGTCCAGCACGAAGGGGCGGACCAGATTGCTTTTGTTGGGGTTCTTCCGGCCGTCTCCTGCGTAGGCCCCGCTCTCCACGTTGCGGCCGCCCGCCATGTAGTGGTCGAGCACGGCCTCGAGCGTGGAAATGCTGCCGTCGTGCATGTAGGGCGCGGTCACGCCCACGTTGCGCAGCGAGGGAACACGGAAGCGTCCGCGATCTCCCTCCTGCTTGGTGAGCTCGTACAGCCCGTTGTTGCCCGGCGGGTACGCGCCCCGGGCGTCGAGATTGTAGAGCCCGTTGTTCTCGTACTGGGTATTGGCGGGCGTGCCCTCGCTCACGAAGCTGCCACCGAACGTGATGCCGGTGTGGCAGTGATAGCACTCCGTCTTCTCCGAGAAGAACAGATCGAGCCCGCGCTTCGCGTCGGCGCCGATGGCACCCTCGTCGCGATCGTAGGCGTAGCGATCGTAGGGAGAACGGCCGGAGATCAGGGTGCGCTCGAAGGCGGTGAGCGCGCCCACCACGTACTGCCGGGCCACCGGGTCGGAAATGCCGGGATATGCGGCGGCGAAGAGTCGCGTGTAGGTTACATCTTCGCGCAGGCGCGCCATGATGACGGGCACGCTCGCGTCGCTCCAGCCGAGCTCTACCGGCTGATCGCCGAGCAGCGGGACGAGCGCTTGCTTCTCGAGAGTACCGAGCACCGGATTGGCCCAGGTGAAGACCGCGAAGTAGGCGACGTTGCCCAGGCTCTGCCCGTTGCGCAGGAGCGCGGTGCCGGTGGAGCCCACGGGCACCGTGCGCACGTCGGCGAAGGCGTGGGCCTGATCGTGGCAGCCGGCGCAGGAGAGCGTTTGGTTGGCGGAGAGCCTGCGGTCGTAGAACAGGTGGCGCCCGAGCTCGACCTTGGCCGGGGTGACGGCGTCGGCCGCGGCGACGCTGGGCCGAGGAAAGCCCGGTGGCACCGCGAGCGGATAGGGGTCCGCCGGTGCCGCGTCGTCGTGGGCGGCACAAGCCGCTGCCCACGCACTCACCAAGAGCACTGCCAGAATGCGCGGAAGCGTCATTCCTTGGGCGGCTTCACGTCCACCAGGTTACCGCGGACGTGACACTGGTTGCACGCGCCGTTGATGGTGGGGAAGGGCATGGCGTTGCGCTTGCTGCCGTCGGCGCTTTTCAGCGTGGGGAACAGCGGCGTGTCGGGGAACGGCAGCGGCTCGGTGGAGAAGAAGTTGCCGAGCGCATCGACCTCCACGGTGAGCACCACCTTCGCGTCCGCGGCGGGGCTCGCTTTCAGCTCCAGCACGCCGTTGGCGGAAGGGGCGCGGGTCGTCTCGTCGTACAGCGTGCCCGCCACCGTGAAACGTCCGCGACCGGGTCCGTGGGCCTGGTGGCATTCCATGCAGTTGCGACCGAGGTTGTGGCTGCGGGTTTCACCATGCTTGCTGACGTTGGCGACGTCGAGCTTGGGGTCGCGGACGAATGCGGGGTCGCCGGGTAGCGGCTCCGCAGCGGAAGGTCCGGAGGAGCTGCAAGCGAAGAGCGAAGCGAGGCCGACGATGGCGAACAGCGCTCTCATCGCGCCGCCGCCTTGAACAGCGATTGCGTGGGGAGCGCGCTACCATCGATGTTCAGCCCGAGCTTGGTGAACACCGAAGGGCACTCGGGATCTCCCGGAAATGCCATGCAGCCGGGCACCTGGTCGGTCTTGCCGTCGATCTGCGCGTCGAGGTCTTGATTGGCCCACAGGTCGGCGAGATCGAGCGCGACCTTTCCCTGCCTGAGGTCGAACCCGTCGAGCTTCACGCGAGGGCGGTTGCCGGCGGCGCAGGTGAAGCCCTTGCTCACGCTCCCGGTGCAGTTGGTGGCGCCCAGGTGCAGGTAGTAGCCCTTGTTCTTGGGCGTCTGCACGTCGATGCGAACGTACTTGTACCCGCCGCTCCAGCTCCACGACATGCCGGGCGCATTCAGCGGCGCCGGGGCGGTGGCGGCGTCGAGATGGTTTTCCTCTTCCGGGATGCCGACGGTGAACGCCACGCCGGCATACGTTCCGGGCGGGGCCTTGCCGCGCACCGTCAGGTTGGTCTCCTTGCTGCCGCCCACGCAGGTGCCGCTGGCGTCCTCGAAGTCGAGGAGTGCGAACTTCCCTCGCTGCCAAACGCCGTCGGCGTCGAGTGTGACCGGGACCTCGACGCCATCGCTGCGCACAAGCGCAACGTCGGTAACATACATGCGAAAGTCCAGCGGCTGGAACGAGGTCTTCGACGTGCCGATACCCGTGTAGGTGGCCGAGCAGGAGAACTGCGATCCGGCCACCAGGGGCGCGAACGAGATGGTCACCGGCTCGGGATCGTTCGAGGTCGAGCTGCAGGCGGCGCTCGCCAGGAGCAATACGCATGGGGCCAGGTGCTTGCGGTACATGCCTCGGTTGTACCGCGAGCGTGCAAATCGTTCGTGCGGCAAGATGTCGCGCGCAATTTCGACGCAGCACCCACCGTTGCAAGCGGGCGCCCCGCGGGCTACGCAAATGAAGATGACTTCGCGCTGGTTTCTCCTGCGGACGTGCGTGGCCGCCATGGCGCTCGCCAGCCCCATCGCCGCGTGCTCGTCCACACCCTCGGGTCCGTCCACGACATCCGCCGAGGTGGGGGCGACCCACTACGCGAAGACCTGTGCGCTCTGTCACGGAGCCCACGGCGAGGGCTACGCGGCCGACAACGCCACCGCGTTGAACAACGCGGAGTTTCTCACCACGGCCTCCGACGACTTCCTGCGAAGGAGCATCGCCCGGGGAAGGCCGGGCACCACCATGTCGGCATGGGATCGCCTGCACGGTGGACCCCACGACGAGGACGCCATCGTGGCCATTGCCGCGTACGTGCGCACCTGGCAGAAGGAGCCCTCGGTCACCCTGAGCGAGGCGCGCATCAACGGCGATGCCAGCCGCGGCGCTGCGACGTATGCGGCTCGCTGCGCCAGCTGTCACGGCGCCACCGGCACCGAAGGCCCCAACGTGCACCTGGGAAATGCCGAATTTCTCGCGGTGGCCAGCGATGCGTTCCTGGAGCGCGCGATCCTCCGGGGCCGGCCCGGGACGACGATGCAGGGATATCAGGGCAAGCTGCAGTTCGCAGAAGTGGCGGATCTGGTGGCGTTGCTGCGAAGCTGGGCGAAGCCCGTGGCCACCGGCGATGTGCCCATTCCCGGGACGCTCGGCCCCATCATCGCCCACCCCGACGGGCCGGAGCCGGCGTTCGTCGTGGGCAATCGGTACACGTCGGCCGACGCCATCAAGGCCGAGCTCGATCGCGGCGCAGCCTTCGGCTTCCTGGATGCGCGGCCTCCCTCCGACTACGTGACCAGCCACATCGCCGGCGCTGCCAGCGTGCCCTTCTACGAGGCCAAGGACTACCTGTTCGCGCTCCCCAAGGACAAGTGGCTCGTCAGTTACTGCGGCTGCCCGCACGCGGAGTCGGGCCAGCTGGCCGACGCGCTGCTGTCGAACGGCTTCACGAAAGTGACAGTTCTCGACGAGGGCTTTTACGTATGGAAAGACCGGGGATATCCGGTTCGCACCGGTGCCGTTCCGTGACGCTGCGACCATATGCCGCAGCGCGCCCGCGAGCGACGGCAGTAGTGTCATGGCCATGAAGCGTCGGGTGCTCGTGCCTTCTCTCGTTGGCCTATCTCTCCTCGTGTCCGCCGTTGCAGCTTGCAGCGACAGCGCGACCATTCTGCCGATCGTCGTCGATTCTGGAACCGATGCGCCGGTGAGCCCGGGCGTCGACGCAGGCAACGATGCGACGGCGCTCCCGGACACCGGCCCCACCGAAGAAGAGCGTACGCTCACCTTCCGTGCGCAGGTGGGCGACAAGGCCTTCTCCTGCGCCGGCGGGCCCTGGACAGGTCTCGGAACGAGCGCCGCCAGCGCCGACATCGTCGACTTTCGCCTGTACGTGCACGACGTGAAGCTCATCGCGCAGGACGGCACCGAAGTGCCCTTCGCGCTCAAGCAAGACGGCAAGTGGCAGTACCAGAACCTCGCGCTCCTCGACTTCGAGGACAAGAGCGGCGCCTGCGCCAACGGCACCACCGAGACCAACGTGAAGCTGGTGGGCACCGCCAAGGTGGGGACCTACAAGGGTGTCAAGCTCAAGCTCGGCGTCCCCTTCGCCCTCAACCATGCGGACCCTGCCAAAGCGCCATCGCCCCTCAACATCACCGCGCTCTTCTGGGCCTGGAATGGCGGCTACAAGTTCGCGCGCATCGACGCGCGCGTCGACGTGGACGGGACCCCGAGCCCGTTCTTGATTCACCTGGGGAGCACCGGCTGCCAAGGCGACCCCGCCATCGGCGAGACGGTGACCAAGTGCGATCAGGAGAACCGCGGAGAGATCACCCTCGCCGGTGATCCGTTCGCGAAGCCCTTCCTCGTGGACTACAAGGCTCTGGTTGCTGCCAGCGACCTCAAGGTCAACGGCTCTGGCCCGCCGGGGTGCATGTCGGGAATGGACGATCCCGAATGCCCCGCCCTCTTCCCGAAGCTCGGCGTCGATGCCACCACCCACCTCCCCAACGCAGCCCAGCAAGCCCTGTTCCGCGCCGAGTAGTCGAATGCGAATTCCGTCCGCCTTGGTGGCCCTCGTGCTCGTCGGCGCTGCGCTCTACGGGTGCAGCTCCGAGGGAGGCGCGGCAGCGGCGCCCACATCCGACGGCGGTGCGCCCGAAGCCTCGGGCGACGGCGCAGTGGTGGAGGGCGACTACCTCTGGGACCTGCCGCCGGGCTTCCCAAAGCCACTGGTGCCGGCCGATAACCCACTTTCGAAAGCGCAAGTCGAGCTCGGGCGCCGGCTCTTCTACGACCGCCGCCTCTCGGCAAACCAGACGCAGTCGTGCGCGTCGTGCCACCTCCAGGACAAGGCCTTCACCGATGGCCGTGCGCAGGGCCTCGGCTCCACCGGCGAGCTACACCCGCGCGGCCCCATGGCGCTCGCCAACATCGGATATGCCACGACCTTCACCTGGGCCAATAGCTTGCTCCCTTCGCTCGAGCGGCAGGCGCTCTTGCCGCTCTTCGGCGAAACCCCGGTGGAGCTCGGCATGGCCGCCAAGGAAGACGAGCTGCTGGCGCGGCTGCGCGCCGAGCCGGTGTATGCCGACCTGTTTCCTCGCGCGTACCCCAAGGACCCCGCTCCCTTCAGCGTGCTCCACGTGACGCAGGCGCTCGCCAACTTCCAGCGCACGCTGGTCTCCGGTCGCTC
>Ga0075163_10003709_pt1 | contig 20524 bp, 18 predicted proteins | sample JI1023141ADNA_FD_71478 | JGI IMG/M metagenome (GOLD analysis project Ga0075163, IMG submission 71478) | Wastewater effluent complex algal communities from Wisconsin, to seasonally profile nutrient transformation and Carbon sequestration -... | ecosystem: Engineered > WWTP > Effluent > Algae... | reverse complement strand
CCGATCGCAGCCACCACGGCCTCGGCCACTTGCAGCGCGAAGCGGTTCCGGTTCTCAGGTGTGCCCCCGTACACATCGGTGCGCACGTTGGATGCGACGTTCAGGAATTGGTCGATGAGGTAACCGTTGGCACCGTGCAGTTCCACGCCATCGAAGCCGGCTTCCATGGCCATGCGCGAAGCGTGCACATATTCCTGGATGGTCTGGTCGATATCGTGTTGCACCATGGCGCGCGGTACGGGGTAGGGCTGGAACCCTTCGCTATCGGTGAACATTTCCCCGCTCAGTTGAACGGCCGATGGGGCCAGCACCTGCGCGCCCTTGGGCATGTTCGCCGGGTGCGCCACACGGCCCGTGTGCATCAATTGCACGAAGATCCGGCCGCCCTTCGCATGCACGGCGTCGGTCACCTTCTTCCAACCGGCCACTTGCTCGCTGCTGTACATGCCAGGTATGCGTGGATAGCCCAAGCCGTTCGGTGAAGGGGCCGTGCCTTCGGTGATCAACAGGCCCGCATCCGCGCGTTGGGCGTAGTACGTGGCCATCAAGTCGTTCGGCACGTTGCCTAGGGCCCGCGAACGCGTCAACGGGGCCAGCACGATGCGGTTGCTCAAAGTGATCGGGCCAAGTACATAGGGGCTGAAAAGGTCGACGGTGTTCGTGGGCATGTTCAGGACGCAGGATCACTGCGTGGCATAGGTTAGTGACAGGGATACGGCACTAGCTGATCGCCGCGCCGTTCGCACTTGCTATGAACTTCAGATCAAGGACCGTTCAGCGATCCGCGTTGGCTCCGTGCGCGGATCAACGCGCGATGCGGGTGGTACCCGCTTGTTCAGCGGTCCCGTACGGACCAGCGGTTGAACGCAGGTATTGGCCGACATGTGCAGGGCTATGCTCAAAGTGGGCACCGGAGGGAACGGTCCTCCTCGGAGGGGACCCTGTCGCATTAAGAGCGCACGGCTCAGATGCAACGGGGTGGCGACGGAGCCACGGACCATCGGGTGCTCACATGGTCAACTCCTGGACCTTGCGTACTGCGCCGCCACATTACTTTTCCGCCATGCCCTTTCTCGAAGGTCTCGGCTTCGGCCTTGCCACCGTTATCCTCATCGGCCCGGTCTTCTTCACCTTGCTGAAGGCCGCGTTGGAACAGGGCGCGCGCGGCGGCTTGCTGGTGGCGCTGGGCATCATCGCCTCGGACCTACTGATCGTGTTGATCTGCCTGTCCGGTCCGGCGCGCGTGCTGCAGCACTGGATCACGGGACCTTGGATGGCGATCGCCGCTGGCGTGCTCCTCGCCGGGCTGGGGTTTCGTTACCTGATCGCACCGCAGGTCATGCCGGATACGGATGGGATGCACCGTGGGAAGCGCCCGTTCACCGTGTTCGCCAGTGGGTTCCTCGTCAACTTCATCAACCCGTTCGTCTTTGCCGTTTGGCTTGGACTGGTGATGCATGCCACTGGGAAATTCGCAGCCGGCAAGGGCGTGTTGTTCTTCCTGCTGGGCGTGCTGCTCGGCATCTTCCTCACCGATCTGACCAAGGCGTTGCTCGCGCCGCGCTTGAAACCGATCCTATCCCCTGTAACATTGAAGCGTGTTCATACGATCATCGGTATGGCGTTGCTGGGCTTCAGCATGCGGGCCTTTGTGCATGCCGTTCAACAGTGGGACTGATGGTCGGTTGAAGTTGATAGTTTTGGCTGCACACCAAACCACCACCCCATGCAGATCAACTGGCTCGTTCAACTCGTTGCGGCACTGGTACCGATGCTCATCGGCTTCATCTGGTACAACCCCAAGGTCTTCGGGAATGTCTGGATGAAGGCTGCCGGCATGACCGATGAGAAGGTGAAGGGTGGCAACATGGCGGTGATCTTCGGCGTGAGCTTCGTGATGGCGTTCCTGTTCGGGCTCACCTACAAGATACTGGCCGACCACGGCACCATGTTCGCCGCCTTCTTCCGCTCGGTGCAGGAGCACGGCATGGGCATCGACGCCACCACACCGTTCGGCACGGAGCTGAAAGGCCACATCGATACCTACGTGGCCCGTTACCACAGCTGGACGCACGGCCTGGCGCACGCCATGGTCATTTCCATTTCGCTGCTGTTGCCCGTGATCGTCACCAACGCGCTGTTCGAGCGCAAGTCGTTCAGCTACATCCTCGTGAACTGGGGCTACTGGACGGTGACCATGGCCGTGGCCTTCATGGTGGTGGCGCAGTTCGGATAGGCGGCTGTTCACACGCCCTTCAACCGCGTCCACAGTTCGGTGATCGCGGCGTTGAACTTCTCCTTGTCCAACCCTTGCGGTGGTACGACTTCCACACGCAGGTCATCGCCCTCGGGGATCAAGCGGTATTGCATGAAGAAAGGTGTTTCCGGAGCGGGCGAGCCGGTCTGCCCGAACCGGATGTCGCTCAGGACGAGCGTGTCGTTCTCCGACCGCAGCACGTACTGCCCGTGGGTGAGGAGCGCAAGTCGTTGCACGTTCCGGTGCTCCGCCCAGCGGCCGAGCAACTGCCGGTTCTTCGGGATGCGAATGGGATCGAAGTCGGTGTTCTTGTCCAATAATGAGCGGTAACCGATCAGGAACGCATCGTCGGTTTCCACGGTGGCGGTCCACAGCACGGCGTTGAAAGGTGTGGGCAGGGTGCTGATCGACGTGTACGGGACCGCCTGCTCATCCAGTGATCGCGCGACGCCCGTGTGCACGACCAGCTTCAGGACCAGCGTAAGCACCATGTAACCCGAACTGAGCGCGAGACCGAAGCCATTGATCCAGCGGCGGCGTGGGTTGGAACGCTTGACGAACATCGCTGCCGCCACGCAGATCAGGAACGGCACCGTGTAGAAAGGGTCCACCACGAAAATGTTGTTGTAGGCGACCTTCACCGGTAGCGGCCAGAGCAATTGGGTGCCCCAGTTGGTGTGGCAGTCGAGCAGCGGATGCGTGACCAATGACCACCAGAAGAGCCACGACCATTCACGCGTTGTGGCTTCATCGGTCCCGCGTGAGCGCCAAAGGACGAGCGCGATGATCGCAGCGGCGACGGTTCCAACGACCACCTTCGCCACCACCGGCACTTCCCCGAGCACGAACACCGCGGCCACCAGCGCTACGAACACCGCGAGCAAGGACCGTCGGTGCCGTTTGAGCCACCAGCCGAGCAAAGGCGCCATCAACGCGCTGAACAAGATCGAATGCGTTACGCCACGATGCAGCTCGTTCGCGCGCAGCCCATCCACGAAAGGCTTGGTGAGCACATCAAGGTCCGGTATCGTTCCTGCAATGGCGCCCCAGAGGATGGCCTTGTTGCCCACCTTCTTCCCCAATACCAGTTCGCCCACAGCGGCGCCCAGGACGATCTGCGTGAGCGAATCCATTCAGGCGAGCGTTTTCTTGAACGGCGATCGCAGTTCGAACGCTCCTGGCTCCACGGAACGCAGGAAGGGTCCGAGGAGCTTGTTCGCGATGGCGTTGCGGTGCTTCACGTAGATGCGCGTCCCGTGCGGCAGCGCACCCAGGTTGCTCTTGGCTTGCTCGGCGGTGCGGCCGTAGTTGATGCGCCGTAGATCGTTCCGCAATGCGAAGTCCAGCAGGTCCACGAGCATGCGCTGGTAGATGGCGTGCTCTTCGTTCAGCGCATAGTCGATGCCCACGTATTGCACGTCCAGGGTGTCGCCCACAACGAAGGCCGAACTGAAGCCCACGAGCGCGTCGTTGAGGTAGAAGCCACGGAACAACGACCGATCGCCAAGTTGCTCCTTCCATGCCGCATACACCTGCACGTTCAGCCGACCGAAGGAGAAGGGCGAACGATCGAGCACCTCGTTGAAGAGGCGCTGCAGGTGATCGGCGGAAGCACGGATATCACCTGCTGATAGGTCGCGGATCCGCAATGCGGATGAGCGTTCCAGCAAGGCGTTCAAGCGCGTGCGCGATTTCGCGTTCAAGGCCTGCGCATAACCCGCAAGGTCCTGCCACGCGATGTCCACGTCGAGCACCATGTTCACATCCATGGCCATGGCGTGATAGCCGCGATCGGTGAGGCTCTCTGCGCCCTCCGTGCGCGGTGCATGCATGTCCTTCAGCAGCAGCGCCGACACCTTCGGCTGGAAGTAATCCGCCGTGCCCAGCTTCCACAACGTGTCCTCCACCGCCTTGAAACGATAGGCCGCATCCACGCCATGCCGGAAGTAGGATCCGTGATCGCCACAGTGGAACACATTGCCGTTCACCAAGGTCCGCAGCCGCATCTCCTTCAGCGTGCGGCCGCCCAAGGCTTTGCCCAGGCGGCCCAGCGCCTCCCGATAGCTGCTCCCCTGATCCACGAGGTCCACCAATTGGAAATACACGATCCCCATCGGCAGGTTCTGCTCGCAATAGTGGATCGCGTAACGGAACGCCATGCTGCCCACCATGGCATCCTCCAACGCGCAGAGGTAGTCGTACTGCAGGTAAGGTCCCGCCTCCTTCGCCACCAACTCCCAATCCTCCCGGTGGATCAAATGGATCGAATCGTGCAAACTGATCCTGATCGCCGGACCCCCGCTGGAATTACTGATCATGGGTGGGCAAAGGTTGCAAGTGGCGCCCGAATGCAGGTGCCGTTCATGGATCAGGTGCGGATCGCTGGATCCAGAGCCTCACACCGGCAGGGCGCCGCACTGGCCGATCTCTGCGACCATCACCATCCTGCAAACGGTCCAGTAGCCCTGCTCCACCCGGAAGTACTTCGCGCTCTTGTGCCCGAAGATGGTGACGTAGCCCAGGATGGGAATCGCGAAACACAACGAAGCCAGGAAGCTGTGGAAGAGGCCGTGTTTGAACGTGAGCAAGTTGCTGCCGTATTCCACTATGTAGGAACGGACACCTTGCACCGGTTCAAAGACAAAGGTCGAAGTGGTTCCGAGCCCGGCTCCGATCGACCGACGGTGATCATCAACTACTCCGCGACATAGTAGTCCACCAGGTCGTAGCGGTAGCCGTTGGGGTTCGCCGAAAAGAACTCATAGTATCGCACACGCCCAACGCCTTCCGCCCAATAGGAACGCAGCCGTTTCCAGTCCGGTTGTTCGGGGAAGCCACCGATGCTGGTGATCTCGCATTGCATCTTGTAGGTGCTGAAGGTCCCGGCCGCTACCGTGACTGATTCAGGAGTGGAGTACACCGAACAGTCCAGGATCACGCCAACGGGACCTTGGAAAACGGTGTAGATCACTTCGTCCATGGGGTCTGCGCAGAACAGGATCTTGTGGTCCGCCGTCACCACACAGCCAGCCGAGTCGCGCCATAGCAGTCCCATGTTCGGCGGTATACCGTCCCGATAAACCTTGGCATAGGTCTCACCGTTCACCACGGAATCACCAGAGACGAATAAGGTGTCCACGCCATACACTTCCAATATGTTGTCGGCGGAGTCCACCTTGTATCGCTGGTAGACCCAGAAATTGCCGGTTTCCAGGTTGCTGAAGGCCACTACTTCCAGATCCGGCGGAGGCAATAGTTGCGGTGCCGCCACATCATCCTCGTCGGGGCGGCAAGCAGCCAAGGTGGAGAGGCCAAGGAAGAAAAGTGCAATGCGTGTGGTGGGCAACATGGCGGGGGTGGTTGATGATGTTTGCCGAACGTGGAACGAGCGGTCATATTGCTTGTGGAGAGGGCATACGACCCACGGCCATCAGGGTGCTGAAAAGGGTCCGTGCCCAGTGGAAAGTTCACCGGTGCGACCGATGATCCCGACCATCGCGACCCAAGCCCGATAGCGGCTAACGGATGGCCCCAAACCGCCCATGCGATGTACTGGAGATAGCTACTTTGGCCAAGACAGGTCCAGGCCCATGCATCGATCCAAGCTCCTTCCGTTTTCCATCATGCTCGCGCTCCATTCAATGGCCCAACAGCCGTTGAACCTGGATATGGAAATGCCGGGCGTTACCGGCACGGACCGACCTTGGGGCTGGGAAGGACATTGGATGTGGAACGCCGGAACCAGCACCATGGACAGCACCAAGGTGATGCAAGGGAAGTACAGCTTCCGGCTGGAGCAGACACCGGCCGACAGTAGCACGGTGCCACCCCCGCACGCCATGATGATGAGGCTTCCCGCTGCATCCTTACAAGGTAAACGGATCGAACTCACCGTGCATGCTGCGGGAACGGATGCGTGCGTGTTCCTGAACACCTGGGGCGAACCGGGGCAAGCGGACAGCGTGGTCTTCCGGAAGGAAACCGGGGAGCCGTGGAGGTCCGCAAAATTGTCCGTGCTCATCGGCCCGAACGACTACCAACTGGTGATCATCGTGCAAGCCCTCGGCACTGGTCCGGTGTGGTTCGATGCACTGGTACTCACCGCTGATGGAAAGCCGCTCACCGCGCTGCCGTGCGGCACCGCACCATCCGCAGCGGACTTGGATGCTTTGCGCACGCATAGTTCGGCCATCGACGTGATGAAGGTGCCCGCACCAACGGACGGGAAATGGCCCCTTGGATACACCGATCTCGGCCGCATGGTGGGCGATGCACAGGTGGTCTCCTTGGGCGAGAGCACGCATGGTACGCACGAGTTCTTCGTGGCCAAGCACAACCTCTTCCGCTACCTCGCGGAGGAGAAGAACTTCAGCGTCTTCGCCATGGAGGCCAACCAGCTCACCACCGAACGCATCAATGCCTATGTGCACGGTGCGGACGGCACTGCGGAACAGACCATGGGCGGGCTGTTCGGCGTGTGGTACAAGCAGGAGGTGAAGGACCTGATCGAGTGGATGCGCGGCTACAACGCGCAGAACCCGCAGCGTCCGCTCGCGTTCGTCGGCTTCGACATGCAGGACCCACAACTGCCGATGGACAGCCTGGTCGCCTTTCTCCGGAAGCATGACCCCACTACGGCCGATCAGGTGCAAGCACTGCTGGCCGGCCAGCGCGAAGCATGGCGAAAGCAAGACTACCCGCAGCCCGCGGATGGGCAGGGGGCTATGTGGCTCGCCAACGCAAAGCAGGCCGAGGAACTGTTGATCAACAGCCTGCGCGACAGGCCTGCGCGCAATGCGATCGAAGGCCTTTGGGCGGAGCAGAACGCGCGTGTGGTGACCCAATGTGCCATGCAGGCCAACAACCCGTGGAACCCCTCGATCCGCGACAGTTGCATGGCCGCCAATATCGCGTGGACGCTCAAGCGCTATCCTGAAGGCACGCGCATGGCGGTGTGGGCCCACGATGGGCACATCGGACGCGTCGGCTTCGCCAGCGGCACCAGCATGGGAGCCCACATGGCCCGGCTCTTCGGTGAGCGCTTATTCGTACTGGGCATCGGTACCTACGATGGAAGCTACCGCGCTACACGGGGCTTCACGGACCACCGACCGATGGACGCCCGCTGCTTCCCTGCGCCTGTGGGTAGTTTGGAGGAGGCCATGCACCGGATCCTGCCCGCCACCAGCGAGGCGCTCCTCTTGGACGTGCGTGCCCTGGCCAAGGATCCGGAAAGCACCTGGATCCACTCGCCGCGTCCGGTCCGCTCCATCGGCTACAGTGCGTTCGATTTCGGTTTCGAGCAGCCCACCGTGCTCGCCGACCAGTTCGATGCGGTGCTGATGATCGATCACACAACGCCGTCGCAGAAGTTGAATTGACCAGGACTTCCCGGCGGGTCCTCGCCTATCGCCACCGCACCCCATACCAGTGCAGCGGTCTGCTCCGCGGCCCACGAGCCGGGATCGGCGACCCTGTGCTCCGGTGATGGTGAACGCTACCCATTTGCACAGTGCAGCGAGGTGTGCGGCTCCGAGGTCGCCGGTTCCGCCAAGCCGCGCACAGGCCAGACGGCGAAACCAGCTGCGGAGGCTTGGTGCAAGGGCCGCCAATAGCGGACACCCTGCCATTGTCCAGGTCCCGCTCCTTCAGGCCCTGAAGCGGAGACCTGCAGCGGTACAGGTGTTGGAGCAGCTGATCGAGGAACGGGTGAAGGCGATCGCGAAGCAGCGGGTGAACCAGCAGATCGCCGGCGTTCACCAAGGCGATCCCTCACCTGCGGAGCACATCGTAGCGCTGTTGGACCTCGGGTTGGATCTCCGGTGGCCATGGAGCTTTGATACCGGCTTCCATCTGCCAGCGCCTGATCCACGAGAAGCCATACGGTGTTGTGGCCTCGGGAAGTTGATAGCAGGGGTCCATCAAGGCCTCTTCCAAACCGATGAACCGGTAGCCCTCCCGTTCGAACCAGGTGAGCAGCGTATCCAATTCGGCAGCGTTGAGCGCGTTGGCATGGATCAACAGGATGTGCGGGATGTCGCGCCCGATGAATGCCTGCGCTTGCGCCTCGTGGAAAAGCACGGCCTGGGCCATGTACGCGTGGTAGTCGGCCGCCAGGTCGCGCATCAAGCGCTCGTCCTTGGCGCGTTTGGCGTGCTCGTAGCAGAAGGCGTGGATGTACTCATCGTTGTCGAAGGTGACCGGCGCGATGGTGTAGCCATGTTCCCTGAGCATGGCATTCAGCGAATCGCGCCGCTGCGGCGCAGCACCCGCTTGCAGGAAGGGATGTCGGAAATACCGCAACGAATGGCCGTTCCGTTCCATCAAGGGACGAAGCAGCTGCTCGCCGTTCAACACGTCCGCTTCGTATTCGGCCACCGAGGTGCCTGTGGCTCCGCGATGCGCGAAGGTGTGATTGCCGAGGTCCATGCCAGCCTGCAGCCAACGTTCGAGCAACTGGTAGCGTGCGCTGTCCAACGCGCCATTGCGGTACAACTTGTTCTCGTTCACGAAGCCGATCGCCGGTACGGCATGCGCGTTCAGTGTGTTCAACAAGTCATCTGTAACCTGGCCCCAGCTGTCTTCCGCGCAATTGGCGCAGGGCAGATCATCGATGGTGATCACCACGCGCTTCCCCGGCGGACGGTCCATCGGTTCCTGTGCGGCCAGGGGAAAAACCACCAGCAGCAGAAGACCGGTCATTGTGCGCATGGTACAAATTAAGGCCCTGCTCTGGCATTCATTCCACCACGTAGTACCAGGCATTCCGGCAGATCAAACCGCAAGGGGTATCATCACTAGGTCACGAGGTGTGCGGCTCCGAGGCCGCAGGGTCCGCGTCACCACGCACAGGCCACGAACGGCGAGACCAGTTGCGGAAGTTTCGTTCGGGATCGCGATCACCGGACACCCTGCGTGGGTCTGCGTTCTGTCGGTCTACCTTGCTTGCCGTTAATTCAATTTCGGACCATCATGAGAAGCACTGTTCGCGTCTTCGTACTTGTTCTGGCTTGCGCCCTAGTGGCCTGCGGGCCTTCTGAAGCGGAGAACGCCGCGACCAATGCCGCCGCAGCGGCCGACAGTCTTGCCACGGCTGCCGCGATGGAGAAGATCTATGTTGTGGATCCGGCCAACAGCACCATCCAATGGTCGGGTACCATGGTGAGCGTGTACACGCATACCGGCACAGTGGCCATCACCGAAGGCACCTTCACCACCAAGGGTGGACAGCTCATCGGTGGTTCCTTCGTCGCGGATCTTCGGACCATGGTCCCAACGGATGAGAACTACAGTGCCACCGTGAACACCAAGGAAAGCCTTGTCGAACACCTCAGTGGCGCGGAGTTCTTCGATGTTCCGAGCTACCCAACGGCATCCTTGACGATAACCGGCGGGCAGGGCAACACGGCCACTGCCGATCTCACCATTCGGGGTAAGACCCATTCCGAGATCATCACGGACATCGCGATCACGACCGATGCCGATGGATCATTGCGTGCGACCGGGAAACTGGTCTTCGATCGCCAGAAATACGGTGTGGCCTGGAAACCGGATATGAAGGACTCCGTGCTGGACGACGACATAGAATTGATCGTGAAGCTTGTAGGCAGGCCGAAGTGATCGCGACCAACGAACGCACGCTACCTCATTCCTCCACGTAGTACCAGGCATTGCGGCAGAGCAAGCCGCAAGGGATATCCTGCACCACCAGCACACCGCGCCGTCCATCGGCAGTGAGAAAGGGCTGGCCCGCGAAGAAGTTCAGCGAATCGTATTCGGGAGCCGGCCACAGGGTACCATCACCACGGCTCACACTCCATAGGCCACCGTGTTGATCTTCCCGCCACACCATGCGGTACTGCACCTTCGTAGTGTCCTTGGTGTTGGTGGGTTGCACCGGCCGCAGCCCTTTGCGGAAATGCAAGAAGTCGGCGCTGTCCTGGGGGTTCTCGAACGAGGCTGGTCCGAAATACGCGTGGTCGGCCAGGTAGTTCGGCAGAGTATCCTAGGCATGACCGATGAACGGCACGAGCAACAGGAGGGCCGCAGGTAGCAGGGTGCGCATGATGTGTGATGGTACACCATGACAGCGGGAAGGTTCAGCGGAAGGTTCCTACGGATATGGACTCACCCAGGCGGTTATCGGTACCGATGCCGCCGCCAAGCGTGCCTTCGATGCCATGATGAAGATGAAGAAGATCGACGTCGCCGCGATCGAGAAGGCGGTGCCCGGTGAGGAGCGGATCCTCAGCGAATGACCTCCAAGAGTGCAGTGTCCCAGGGCACGACCGTTGTCCCGTGCTATTCCAGGATCACCCGCAGCCTGCCTACGGCCTGCCCGCCTGCATTGAAGAGCGCGAGCACATACAGCCCGGGTACGTTCCCTCGAAGGTCGAGCTGCCCCGCGATCAGCGGTGCATTGGGGCAGGGACGACCGGTAGCATCGTGCACCACCACGCTCGCCACATCCGCTCCTTCCAAGGCGATGGTGCCCTGCGTGGGGTTGGGGAACGCCCTATGCATCGTTGCGCCCCGCTCGATCATGCCTACACCGCAGGCTTGCGGTGCAATGCCACTTTCCATCGGGAATGCGGCCAGGAAGTCGCCCATGGATGCCACGGTCCAGATAGAGTTGTTGATCATCACATTATCCGGGCCGATAAGGCAGTAGTTGGGCGCGGTACCCACCCCGAACACATCCGACAGGGCCAGTGCATCCGTCACCACTGGCGGATGCGCCCATGGTCCGGAATAGGTATCGGAATAGGCTTGTATCTCGGCCGCCGTGTTGTTCTCGTAGTCCAGTGAAAGGCAGACCACATCGGCAGTGTTGCACCCATAGGTCTGGTAGAGTTCGGCCCAATAGGGCGCGGTTTCCTGGCAGGGCGCGCACCACAGCGTGAAGAAGTCCAGCAGCACATACTTGCCCTGTGCGGTGTAGTCGTATAGGCCGTGCACGTTGCCGTCCACATCGGTCACCACGAAGTCGGCCACCAAGCTGCCGTTGGGATAGTTGTAGGCCTGCGCACCAGCAAGGCCCGGCAGCCACAGCAGCCACAGGAGCAGTACATGCCTTCCATGGATATGCGCACCCTGCTTCTTCATGTTCAACGTTCCGAATCTAACCCAAGCGCGCCTTCGATGCCATGAAGAGGGATAAAAGATCGACGTCGCCGCGATCGAAAAGGCGGTGCGCGGTTGAGGGAACGGGTTGGGGCGAACCTCCCATGACCGCAGGGTCTTCTACTGGAGAGCCTACGGAGGGCTAAAGTTCCGGCTCACGTTGGCTCGGCACGCGGGCTTGCTGATGAAAACAGGGCTGATGTTGAACAGAACCTGGCCTTTGCTGATGAGGAATTGGCCGATGTTGATCAGAACGCCGCCTTTTCTAGTGAGAACTCGTCTGATGCTGATCAGAACTTGGCCTTTGCTGATGAGGAATTGGCCGATGTTGATCAGAAAGCCGCCTTTCCTGATGAGAACTTGCCTGATGCTGATCAGAACCTGGCCTTTTCTGATGAGGAATTGGGCAATGCTGATCAGAACGCCGCCTTTCCTGATGAGAACTCGCCTGATGCTGATCAGAACCTGGCCTTTTCTGATGAGGAATTGGCCGGTGCTGATGAGAACGCCATCTTTCCTGATGAGAACTCGCCTGATGCTGATCAGAACATGACCTTTTCTGATGAGGAATTGGGCAATGCTGATCAGAACGCCGCCTTTCCTGATGAGAAATCGGCCGATGATGATGAGCTTTTCGCTCATGTTCATTTGAAGAACGTCATTTCGGACGAACAGATTCGGGATGGCTGGCAACCCTGGCCCGATGTCCTTCGTATACTTCCTTAACTATACCGTCCAGCGGGGCGAGCATGATCGATAGTGCAATGGCCGAAGTGGTCGCACACACCCGCACCGGCAAGGACGGCGGATGGCTACTGGTCCAGTTGAGCGAAGCGCGTTCCAAGATCGAGGCGCAGGACTGGGGAGAATTCGAGCAGTTGCATACACCGGACGAAAAGCCGCAGTAGCGTGACACCACACGCGCCCTACTCATTCGTCCACGTAGTACCAGGCATTGCGGCAGAGCAAGCCGCACGGGATCTCATGCACCACCAGCACACCGCGCCGTCCATCTGCGGTAACAAAGGGACCGCCCATGAACAGGTCCAGCGACCCGTATTCACGCGCCTGCCACACGCTACTGTCTCCTCGGCTTACCGACCACATACCACCGTGTTGATCCTCCCGCCATAGCATGCGGTACAGCACCTTCGTGGTGTCCTTGGTGTTGGTGGGTGGCACCGTCCGCAGCCCTTTGCGGAAATGCAAGAAGGCGGCGCTGTCCTGGGGGCTCTCGAACGAGGCTGGACCGAAGTACGCGTGGTCGGCCATGTAATTCGGCAGGGTATCCTGGGCATGGCCGATGAACGGCACGAGCAAGAGGAGGGCCGCAGGTAGCAGGGTTCGCATGATGCGGTGCGGTACACCATGGAAGTGGGAAGGTTCAGGTGTGAGACCTTACGCAGATAAGAGGTGTGGGTGTGCTGGGGCGCAAAAGCAGCGCCGTCGGGCTATCCGCAGTAGTCCTCGGCGATTACGCCACCGGGCTACTTGCTCCTATCCCTCACGCGAAATGCGGGGCTGACCGGTGCTCCGTAGTTCATGCAATGAGACAGGCGCCATAGGAGCGATCTTTACGCTGCACAATCAATGACGATGGCTTCAAACGCAAAAGAACCGAGATTCCGAGTAGCGCTTTCCTTTCCCGGTGAACGGCGCGAGTATGTTGAGGCGGTTGCGAACCTCCTTAGTGAGAAGTTGGGGAGCGACCGGGTATTGTATGACAAGTACTACGAGCATGAATTCGCACGGCCGAATCTCGATACCTACCTGCAGAAGCTCTACCATGACGAATCGGAACTTATAGCCGTATTCCTCTGCTCCGATTATGTCGAAAAGGACTGGTGTGGGTTGGAATGGCGCGCTATCAAAGACCTGATCAAGAGACGCGATGTGTCTACCATTATGCCACTGAGGTTCGATGGTACTGAAGTCCCAGGGTTGTTCTCAACCGACGGTTACGTGAGCATCGGATCCCGGCCGCCCAAAGCAATTGCTGATCTGATTCTTCGACGCCTCGGCTTTCCTCAGGACCAAGCGACCATGGACGCGCTTTCAAATGGCAAGAGCAGTCCAGAGGTCGCAGTTGACGACTCGCTATTGGATGCGGCCGTCTTTGTCGAAGCTGGGAATGTGTTCTGGGCTTTGCATGGAGAAAAGCGACAGCTGACTTACACCGGACTAGATGAAGCGCCTGTGTTGATGCGCGACGGTCAACATGTTCTGTTGATCCGGAACGAGGAGTTCTTTGGGCACTCGGCCAAGAACTATCGGAAGATCATACTCCGTGTCAGCATCAATGACTTTCGGGAAGAGGTTATAGTAGACCAGAAGCCATTCGAAGATGGCCTGAACGGAACGACCAATATCATGCGAATGGAGCAACCAACACTTTCGCTGGACGGTCGATATCTCTACTTCATAAGTGAGAGCGGCGCCGTCTGTAGCGGAATGATGCGGGTGGATCTTGGTACCAAGGAATGGGCGCACATTACAACCGCTGAGCAGTTTGACCTACTTAAGACTCAGCCATACGCAGGCTGTTTCATCTTGGCCTATAGCGATGTCCGCGGTTCTGGGCGAACTATCTATTTCAAGATGATCGATGCCGAAGGAAAAACCATGAAGGAATTCGCTGATAGGTCGGCTGCTAGAAAATTCGTCAAGCAGCTTCAAGGCCAACCGGTTTGACCCGGGCATGTCGTCATCGGAGCCACTCAGCTGCATCATCTTCAACAACAACTGGATTGCCCCATCGTACGCTCAGATAGGCCTTTGAGGGATTTGCTTCGGGTGTATTTGGTTGTCGAATCCGGACCCCTTCGTATGATCGATATGCTTCGCTCCGAAGCGCTGGATCAAGTGAAACGCATTTAGACTCGGGGTGTATCTTCAAAAGGCCAGTGTCGAACAGGGCGTGGAGATCTGTACGAAGAAGCAAACCATTTGAGTAATGGTTAACCTGATTAATTCGATGTGGTTCAATGTGGGCTGCATCCAACACCTCCTTCGTTGATTCGCCAGAAATACAGCAGCGGCCGTCATAGACAGCCATCAAGCTCTTCTTGAAAGCGGCTTGGTGCTTGCGTATCCGTTGTCGGACCGTATGATACGCCGCAACATCATTCTGCGCACTTCTAGGAGTTATGATTTGTCCGTACTTCGAGCCCACACTGTCACGCAGCAGTTCAATCCAATCGAGCGTCGGATCCCAGTCAATTTCCGGGTAGAGTTGAACGATAGAGGACTCAATTGCTACTGTTTGGTGTATGGTTCTTCTTCCGACGGATCCGCCAGCTGCATTCAAGGCGACGATGGCCCGTTCAATGTGAGCGGGAATTATGCGCACAGGGTCCACTGAATCCAAACACTTGACCAGAACGTGCTCTGTGTGGACTTCCGCAACTTGATATCGCTGTTGCCGTTTGGGAGAGGTCCAAATTGTCTCGCTCTTCAGGGCTTGCAACGCGCTTCTTCGGAGTGTTTCCCAAGCATTCGTTCCATCAAGCTCGTGTGCAGGATCAGGTGTTGACATTCTCCATAGTTCCACTTGGATGTTCACTGCCTTCCCAGAGTCCTTCAGAGATTGTAGTGCGTTGCGCACGTTGCGCTTCCACGCAGGTTCAGTCAGCGTGCGTCCCTTCAGGACTTGGCCTTGGAGGTCTTTCTCATCAAGAGGGATTACCGATTCCACGACCGTATAAAACTCGGAAGTCCGGATCGGCATGGCAGCGTCCGCGAGATGCTTCAGTATGACAGCCTTGAAACGCTCATTATTTGTGGACATCGTTAGCTTCTTTACAAATGCAAACATCGTGTTTGAGAATCATGTCCATTACCACCTCGCCCTTGTGACCTCTTTAGGTTCTTCCGAGGAACAAATGACATGGCAATGCAACGAATCCGCGCAAGTATGGACCACCAACGCGTCGTGGTGCACAAGCACTGGTGCGAGATCGTTCGGTGTTAACTGCTGCTGGGTATATTCGTCCACCACCCAGCCAACATGAAAGCAACCAAGCAATGGGGCATCAATGAGTATTCCATTGGTGATCTCTTTCTGGATCAGAACAACATTCGACTACCCATAACGGGTAAGGCCCAGAACGCGATTATTCAGGATCTCTTCTCGAACGAAGACGCCTTCGAACTTGTTAAGAGCCTATCGCAGAACGGACTCTTTCCAGATGAGTTCCCCATTCTAATCAAGGAAAAGGGCAAATACATCGTCATAGAAGGGAATAGACGCTTGGCAGCGCTTAAGGCGCTATTTGAGCCGAATCTTGTACCAGCATTCAAAACCAAAATTCAGGCACTACCCAACCCCAAGATTCGGAAGATAAACGCGGTACTCGCACCAAACCGGGCGGCAGCTGTGAAGCACATCGCGAATAAGCACACCATTAACCTACGTCGCGCATGGAAGCCCCTTCGGCAGGCATACTTTTATAAGAGCCAGCTTGACAATGGTGTTAAGATTGAAGAGCTGATAAAGACATTCCCAGAGCATGACGTACCCAAGTTCATTCGGATGCTGGAAATGCACCACTTGGCGAAATCTATTCACTATGCAGACCCCTTGGTTCTGACTCGCGTACACGATGAGCTGCGGTTCCCAATAACCAACCTCGAGCGGCTTTATGACAATCCGCATGTCCAAGCCTTCCTTGGAATCTCCTTTGACGAACAAGGCAAGGTGAAGGGCAAGGTTCCGGCTGCTGAGTTTAGTAAGGGCTTTCGCAAGCTCGTTGAGGACGTCGCACTAGGTCAGGTGGACTCAAGGAAGATGAATACATCAAAGCATATTGAGGCGTACATCAAAGCCCTGCCGAAGGAGGTGCATCCGAATCTTAAAGCGGCCGGAAAGTTCGGAGCCAGGGATGTTAAAGAGAACAAGGTTGACGTGGCGGTTGCGAAGAAGCTTAGAGCGCGGCGCACGGCTACCCTGTTGTTCTTGCCGAGTGCGGTCCCATTCAAGACCAATAGTACGGCGTTGAGAATATTGTACGATGAACTGCACACAATCGACATTGAGAGATTCCCCAATGCGACCCACGATTTTCTAAGAACGTTTCTTGAATGCGCCTTGATGCATGGTCTAAAGGAGCGGAAGGAGTATGACGGGCTTGTGAAGAACCCATCGCACATACCCGGTATCTCAGAGATGCTCGCTTATGTCGGTAGCGATGCCTGTAAGTGGATCAAGGACCACAACGTAAAGCAGGTTGTGCAGCAAATGAAGTCAGACTATAGCAAGCCGTATTCTTTGGCGCGTATGCACATGGCAAATCACAATGAGAATATGGTCTCTGTTCCCAAGGACGTCCAAGCGGCATGGGCCAAGATGGAGAAACTCGTAAAGACCCTCATCGCATGATTAGCGTTGCCAAGAGGCAGGGCTTCTTCTACAGCCCGTTGAGGTACCCCGGGGGAAAGGCCTGTATGGCTGATTTCATCGGAAGCGTAATTGACTCAAATGCGCATCTCAGCGATTGTCGCATCGTAGAGCCATATGCAGGTGGAGCCGGGGCCGCAATCACCTTGCTGATGATGGAGCGCGTCTCGAGTATTGTTATCAACGATTTGGACAAAGCGGTTTATTCTTTCTGGAAGTCCGTGCTAGACGAACCCGCAAGGTTTGCTGACCGTATTGCGAAGACAAAGTTGACGATGGCGGAATGGCACAAGTACCGAAAGGTCTATCGCAGTGCCTCGTCAAACACGTTCGAACTGGGGTTCTCCGCGTTTTACATGAACCGGACTAATCGTTCCGGAATTATTGAAGGTGGGCCAATCGGTGGGGCGAAACAAAAGGGCGAATGGGGCATTGACGCACGATTCAATAGGGACGAGCTCATTCGAAGAATTGAACGGATTGCTATGTATAAGAACAGGATACGAGTCACGAACAAGGACGGTATCAAGCTGGTTCAGGAACTTACTCGGCCCCGTCAACGGAAGACCGAGACCCTGTTCTTCATGGACCCACCGTACTATGTGAAGGGTAGCTCTCTCTACCTGAATTACTACTGTTCTGCCAACCATGAAGCACTGTCATCCTATTTGAACGAGCACTGCAATGCTAGTTGGCTTCTCACCTACGACGATGCACCGCAGATTGGGGCTCTTTACAAGGATCGCAGGCAGTTTCGGTATAGCCTGAATTATCATGCGGACAAGGCTAAGACTGGTAAGGAAGTTTTGGTGGTTAGTGATCATCTGACAATACCTGTGTAGGCTCCGTACAATTGCGTGAGCGATTGCAGCGGAAAGCCCACAGCCGGTCCCCGCACAAGGCCGGGACCAGCGAGGACTTGAAGAGTAAAGCGCGACGGTGAGTCTTCGAGCCGGCACGCCCAAAGACCCACCGTCTCCTACCCTACCAAACGAACCGCTTCGCCACCTGCGCTTCACCGTTGCTCACCTGCACGGTGTAAGCCCCTTTCGCGAAGGCGAGCATCGGCAGGTCCGTGCGGTCGGCGGTAATGCGGCCGGTGGACAAGGTGCGGCCCGTGGCATCGAGGAGCGTGTAGCTGTGGCCGATGAGGGAGGCATCGGTGAGCAGTTGCACGCCTTCGGTGGTGGGCAGCAGGTGCAGGTCGGCGGTGGTTGCGGCCAATACGCCGGTGCTCGTTTCGATGCTCACGGTATAGTCCTCTGTCTCGCCCCAGCCCATGGTGGCGCAAGCATCGCTGACCACGCTGTAGGAGCAGCGTACGCGCATGCGCTTGTTGCCAGGAACGGTGCCGTTCGGAACGGTGAAGGGCAACTCGCCGACGGCGTATGGATCCGCAATGCCGATCCAGCCCAGGAGCTCGTCCGCATCATCGAAGTCGTTGTCGCCATTGTAGTCGATCCACGCGCTGTAGGAGTCCCCGGGATAAGCACCACCGGTGATGCGCAGGGTATCGGGCACACCCGCGATCACGCTGATGGCCGGTGATAGGTAGGCGCTGTATGCCGGACCCCACGGGCCGCCGGTCCCCAGATTCTGTGCGCCGCCCAATTGGACGCCATCGATGAAGTCGCCATCGGTGGTCCACGCAGGGGAGTACGGAATGCACGGTCCGTTCGGGTCCTCCACCACCAGCAGCACATCGATCATGTTCCCGAAGTCGGTCTCCTGGCAGGGATCGGCCAGCATCGCGGTGCCAGGGTGGCAACGCACGCGCAGCCAATGCTGGCCGGGCGGGCAAATGGCCGGTATGCTCAGGTTGAACGTGATCAACTCATCGGGCTCGCTATTCGTCAGGAAGCCTACGAGCTCTTGGGGATCGGAGAAGTCACCGTCGTTGTTCATGTCCAGCAGCAGGGTGTAACCGTTGAACGTTGCTGCCCGTGATCGGAGCTGGATCACTTCGTTCTCGCCGGCATCGTAGCGGTGTTCGTTCTCCACATGTGCACTCGCGTACGGGAACTCGAGCGAGCCGAAATAGGTTTGTGATCCCAGCACCAGCGAGTCGATCCCATCGCCCGCGGAAGTGCCGGATGCGTACAACGGATAACAGGGCATGCCCGCATGGCCCACCACGATGGCGAAGTCCGTGGTGGTTCCATAGCCACCCAGGCCGGCGCATCCATCGTTGTCCATGATGGCGCTGCTGCAGATCACGCGCAGCACCGCATAGCCAACGAAGTCATCCGGGATGTTCACCGGGAAGGTGGCTGTAGCGAATGGGCTGTTCACCTCCTGCGCACCGATCAGGTCACCACTGAAGCCGTCGCCATCCAGATCGAGCCACGCGGTAAGAAGGTCGCTCGCATAGGAGCCGCTGGTAACGGTGAGCGTACCGGAGTAGCCGGCACTGAGGTGCGCGCCGTACACGGGTGGCATGTAGCCTTGGGGCTCTTCGCCTGGCGCGAGCGACCAGTTGAGGTCGGCCAGTTGCACGGCGCTCACGTAGTCGCCATCGCTGCCCTGGTAGGCGAAGACGGGGATGCACGGGGAGCCATCGTCGATCACGATCGTGTAGTCCTCGGTTTCGCCGTATAAATAGGTTCCACATGCATCTGTGAGGGCCTGTTCATTCGCGCACATCACACGCATGCGGGTATAACCGGGTTGCGCATTGGCTGGGATGGTGAAGCTCACAAGCGTGGACTGCACCCCGGATCCGGAAGTCAATTGCGAGGCCAGCAATTCATTCGGTTCAAAGCTCAGGTCGCGGTCCAAGTCCACCCAGATCACATAGGAATCGTTTTCGCCACCACCGCCTGAGCCGATGGTTGCCGTATTGATGCTGCCCGGCACCACCGTGGTGATGTAGCCTGGTCCGGACGTGGTGAAGTCTGAATAGGATGTAATGGAGCCGGATCCGGTGTTGTTGATGTCGCCCATCACGAATCCATCGATGTAGTTACCGGAGGAGGTGCCGTTGCTATACACCGGAATGCACGGCGCGCTATCGTCGATGATCACGGTGTAGTCCTCGGTTTCGCCGTAGAAGTAAATGCCGCATGCATCCGTGGGGTCTTCGTTGTGCACGCACATCACGCGCATCCGCGTGATTCCCGTTGGCGCATCGGTTGGTATGAACAAGGATGGGGTCACGCTCTCGAAAGGTGCTTCCGTGGTGGCGACCGTCAACTTCTCATCCGGCTCGAAGGTGCCGTTCTGGTCCAGGTCGATCCACACCGAGAGGTACTCGTAGTGGTCAGGGGCTGGGTCATACGTTCCGGAAGTGATGATCGGGAAATACTCAGTGCCCGGTGCCAAGCGGATGACCAGGCCCTGAGCACCGTAGTCCGTATAAGTGTCGCCTCCGGTCGCCTGGTTCACGACGTTCTCCAAGACGAAGTCGGTGATGTAGTCCCCGTCGATCGAGCCGTAGCCGTACATCGGAATGCACGGCGCGCCGTCGTTGATCACCAGGGTGTAGTCCTCGGTCTCGCCCCAGTTGTAAGACCCGCATGCATCGTTCGGTGCTGCAAAGCCGGGGACGCACATCACCCGCAGACCCGTGTAACCCGTGAGCGCATCCGCAGGGATCTCCAAGTTGACCAAGGCGACCTCGTTCGGGACAAGGGTGGTGGTCAGAAGGATCCGCTCGTTCGCTTCGTAGTCGAAGTCATGGTCCAAGTCCACCCAGATCGCATAGTACACGGGCTCACCGTCGAGTGGGATCACTGGTCCTGCGGTGATCG
>Ga0075163_10003708_pt1 | contig 20534 bp, 18 predicted proteins | sample JI1023141ADNA_FD_71478 | JGI IMG/M metagenome (GOLD analysis project Ga0075163, IMG submission 71478) | Wastewater effluent complex algal communities from Wisconsin, to seasonally profile nutrient transformation and Carbon sequestration -... | ecosystem: Engineered > WWTP > Effluent > Algae... | reverse complement strand
GCGTTCCCGGCGATGACCCACGCCGGCGGCAACCTGATCGACCAGTGGGAGGACGAGGTCGCCATCAACGCCGGCAAGTCGCCGGCCCAGAAGAAGACCAAGGCCACCGACAAGGTCTGGTACCTGATCAACTCGAACTGCGACACGATCAACACCGAGCACGGCGCCGTGCCGTCGGCTGCCGCCGAGACCGCGATCTTGACGCCGATCGTCGAGAGCTTCGTCGACAGCGCCGCCAAGGTGCAGATCATGCTCGACACCGACATCGGCTGGGAGGGCGCGCAGCTGAACGGCACCGTCTACTTGCAGCGCTTCAAGAGCACCAAGCCCGACAAGGACCAGGCCAAGGAAGCCGACCGCGTCCAGATGTGGGAGCTGTTCCACACCTGCATCCACGAGTACATCCACACGCTGGCCCATGCGGACTACCAGACCTGGGCGCAGAAGTTCGCGGACGCCGGCGACTCGACCCGCTACAACACGTTGATCGAGGGCTTCTGCGACTTCTTCACCCTCAACGTCAGGTCGACGCTGGCGCCCAACGCTGCGTTGGTGAAGCAGATCGAGGGGCCCTACGCCAACGGCAACGCGATCCCCGCGGTATCGTCCGGCGTGTATCCGTCGCACGCGCAGGCCGAGCAGGTCGTGTCGATCGTCGGCATCAAGAACGCGCAGGCGGCGTACTTCCGCGGTGACACCAAGCGCATGGGTGACGCGTGATCGTGCGGGCGTGCCTGGCGGGCGGCGTCGCCCTGGTGACCGCGTGCGCGCCGTCCGACCGCCACAGCGGCGGAGCCACCGCGACGCCGCGCAGCGACGCTGCCGCTGACGCGGCCTCCGCCGGAGGAGATTCGACCATGACCACGACCTGTGAGACTGCCCGGCACGCCATCGCGCAGCGCCGGTTCCTCGGCTGGCGCGGGCTGCCGGCGGGGTGCGACCCCACCGCGCTGGTCGGCGTCGGCTTCGACGAGACCTGGGGGCTGCGCAAGCTGGGCGACAAGTTCCAGCCGGCGCGGATGCGGCTGCTCGAGTGGCCTGGCTACTACCGACCGCTGGTCAGCGTGCGCGACGGCGTCGTCGTGATGATCGACGGCACCAACCCCGAGCTGGACGGCGGCTGGGCCGCGCTGGCCGCCGACCTCGGCGCGCCCGAGGCCACCCGCGACTTCGTCCACGGCACCACCCCGATGGCCGGCGGCGAGCACATCTACGCAAGCCGCGGCATCACCGTCTTCGTCAACCCCGACAACCAGTTCGTCGTCCACGTCGCCGTCTATCCGCCGACGACCGTCGCCGACTACCTCGAGCGCCTGCGCCCGAGCCTGAGCAAGGTGATGCCGGGTCGCTGACCCGGCCGTCGGGTCGCGTTGGATCGCGATGCTCGAGTTCATCCGGGAGGGGTCGCGGCTCATCGCTCGCGCCGGCGCGCGCGAGCGGTGGTCGATCGACATCGGCGAGGACCGCGTCGGCAACCCGTTCTGCGAGGCGATCCACTGGCCCGCCGCGGGCGTCGTGGCCCTCGGGCTCGCTCAGCGCGTCGTGTTCCTAGCCCCCGCCACCGGCGACGAGCTGTCGCGGCTGACGCTCGGCACACCCGACGGCGGCGACCTCTTCGGCCATCTGGCGATCGGCGACGACGCGACGCTCTACGTGCTGGGATGGACCGACGTGGTCGCGGTCGCCCCGTCCCGCAAGGTCCGCTGGGTCGCGCGCGGCATCGCGATCGACGGCATCGTCTGGTGCGAGCAGCGCGGCCCGCACCTGCTGCTCGAGGCCGAGATGGATCCGCCCGGCGGCTGGGTGCCCGTCGTGCTCGACGCCGCCACCGGGCGCCTCGTCGAGCGCTAGGGAGCCGCACCCGGCACCGGCGGCTCAGCGCGCCGTGGCGCGGGGTAGGGTCGGCTCGCGCCATGGCGGCTGCGGGCGCTGGCCGACGAGCGCAAACAGGGTGCCGACCACCGCGACCGCCAGCGCGAGCAGCGTCACGATGTCGAGCATGCTGGCGAACAGGCGGTGCGTCCGCCCGAGGGCCAGCCACACGCGGTACGTCATCGGCGCGAGTGCGATCGCGATCAGCATCGCCGGCCACCGCCCTCGGACCCGGGCCAGCGCCGCCCCGATGGCCGTCACGAACGCGAACCCCGTCGCGGCCAGGTGCACCCCGAAGTCGTCGTCGACGCGGCCGCCGTGCGAGACGACCGCATGGCTGACCGCCACCAGGAAGACCAGCGTCGCGACCGCGATGACCAGCCAGACGCGGGCCACCGCCGCCGCGTAGCGCTCGCGCAGCGCCTGTGCCTGGAACGGATCGATCGCGGAGATGTCAGGGAGGCTCGGCATGCCGCAGCTATCGGCCGCCGCGCGCGCCGGTTGCGGCGGGGACCGTCTTTCGCCCAGCTGCGCCCGGCTGGCGGCCTGGTAGCGTCCGCCGCCCGCCAACAGTGGCAACGGGTGGCAGGCGGCAAGACGCCGCGGGGCGCTGGCCCTCTGCCCCCGCATGAAGAAGCTCACACCGATCATGCTGGCGGCGGCCCTCGGCGGCTGCCTCGACGCGCCTCCCGACACCCTGGCCCCGACCGATGACCCACCGCTGGCCGAGCCTGGCGACGGCGTCATCCCCGGCGAGGGCGAGACCGGCTACGCGATCATCGACGGGCCGATGGGCCGGCAGCGGGTCGCGTACGTCGTCAAGGACGGCCTGGCGCTGTGGGACGGTGACATCGTGCTCGGCCCGGTCACGCAGATCGCGCGGCCGTTGTTCGGCGGTGCCGCCCACAAGACCATGGGCCGCCGCTGGACCAACAGCGTCGTGCGCTACCGCTTCGACAGCAGCGTCACCAGCGCCGGGCGCGCCAACATCAACGAGGAGCTCGCGAAGATCGAGGACGTCACGCCGATCGACTTCGTCGACATCGGCGCGTCGGAGTCGGGCAACTACGTCGAGTACCGCGCGCAGGCGTACCAGCAGAGCGACACCCGCGCCGGCTGGGCCGATCAGATCGGCATGAACGGCGGCGAGCAGAGCATCACGTTCAACGGCCAGCCGAGCTCCGACGACGACGACGGCACGATCGCTCACGAGACGCTGCACGCGGTCGGGCTGTTTCACGAGCAGTCGCGTCCCGATCGTGACGACTACGTGGTCGTCGACTACGACTGCATCGACTGGAGCATCTGGGAGTGGGAGAACTCGCAGGTCCAGTACGAGATCAAGGGCGACTCGCTCGGGCTCGGGCCGTACGACTACAACAGCATCATGCACTACCGCACCGGCGCGTTCTGCCAGCAGGACAACGAGCGCCCGGCCAAGTGCGACCTGTCGATCGACACCAACGGCAACGGCGTCCCCGAGGACTACTGCGCGACGGTGCTGAAGAAGAACCCGACGGGCGCGCCGATCATCTTCAAGCGCTCGGTGCTGTCGCCCGAGGACATCAACACGCTGTTCCGGATGTACGGGCGGAAGCTCGGCGTCAACTTCGCCGACGAGCACCTCGGCTCGGCGGTCGCGGTCGGCGACTTCGACAACGACGGCTACGACGACCTCGCGGTCGGCGTGCCCGGCGAGGACTACCCGAACGCCGCCGACGCAGGTCAGGTCTACGTGTACAAGGGCACCTCGGCCCGGCTGGTGCCATGGCGGGTGGTGTCGCAGGCGCAGGTCGGCGGCGCGATCGAGGCTGGCGACGGCTTCGGTACGGCGCTGGCCGCCGGCGACGTCGACGCCGACGGGTTCGACGATCTGGTCGTGGGTTGGCCCGGCGAGGACGTGGCGGTGGGTGGCGTCGACCGCGTCGACGCCGGCGCCGCGGCGATCTTCAAGGGCACCAAGGGCGGCCTGGCCGGCGGCGAGCTGTGGACCCAGCTCACCGATGGCGCCGGCACGCCCGAGGCGGGCGATCGCTTCGGCGCGGCGGTGGCGATCTCGTCGTCGGCGAGCCGCTCGCTGGTGGTGATCGGCGCGCCCGGCGATCGCAACCCGTCGCGGGCCGGCGGCACGATCGCCAGCGGCGCGGTGTTCCTGTTCCCCCACGACTTCGATGGCGCGCTGTTCGTCGGCAACCCGACGCGGCTGTGGTCGTCGACCACGCTCCCGGGCGACGGCTACGGCGCCAGCCTGGTGGTCGGCCGCCTCGACGACGACGGCCTCGACGACCTGGCGATCGGCGCGCCCGAGCGCAACGCCGGCGCGGGCGCGGTGTTCGTCTACCGCGGCACCGATCCGGTGGGGTCGCCGATCGACTGGTCCGACAGCGCGCTCGCGCAGTACACCCAGACCCTGACCCAGCCCGGCGCCGCGAGCGGCAATCGCTTCGGCGCCGCGCTCGCGATCGGCAACGTCCGCTACACGCTGCGTAACGAGCTGGCGGTCGGCGCGCCCGGCACCGCCGGCGGCACCGGCGCCGCGTTGATCTACACCAGCGACGGCACCACGCTCGGCGCGACCCTCACGTTGGCCCAGACCCTGACCCAGGCGCTGGCGCCGTCGTCGGCGAGCGAGGCTGGCGACGAGTTCGGCGCCGCGATCGCGATCGGCAACTACCGCGAGGGTCAGCAGGCCGAGCTCGCGATCGGCGCGCCCGGCGAGGACGATGACGCCGGGGCCGTCACGCTGTTCGAGGGCAACTACGGCGCCGCCGTCGGCCTCGCCACCTACAAGCAGGGCGCGTTCATCGGCGCCAACCAGCAAGCCGGCGACCGCTTCGGCAGCGTGCTCGCCTTCGGCCACGTCAACGCCTCCGGCGAGGACGTCAACAGCGACCAGCGCGCCGCCGGTGTCTTCCGCGTCCTCGACCTCCTCGTCGGTGCCCCCGGCGACGCCCCGCTCATCGGCATGGGCGCCGGCGGCCAGTGGATCTACGACACCCAAGGCGCCGGCGCCGTGTACGCCCTGCTCGGCACTACCGGCGGCAGCCTGGTGCCGGCTGGGAGCTACCACGAGGAGTCGGACATCAACGATTGAGGGGCGGCCCCGCGTCGCGCCCGCCGGACTTGGCCGCCTCGCCGCATCCGCGCGTCGCGTTCGCGATCGCGAGCAAGCCCACCGCGATGATGATGAACGCCACCACGCGTGTCGCGATCGCGGCCCCGGGGCGCTTCACGATCCTCCCAGCGGCGCGCCGATCGTCGGCGCGATGTTGATGAAGGCCTGCGGCTCGGCGTCGTCGCCATACGGCACCAGCACGCCGACGGACAGCAGGCCGCTGAAGCCGCCCGTGAAGTGACCGCTGGTGTACAGGGCGAGCTCGGCCTGCCACTGCGTGACGGCGTCGCTCGCGCCGCTCATGGCGAACGCGTCGTTCCATCGCGCCCCCGACACCGCGGCGTACGCGCCGAGGCGCGGCAGCAGGTACTTGCCCAGGCGCGTCCCCGACTGCAGCTCGGCGCCACCCGCGACGCGCACCTCGACGACCTCGGGCATCGCGATCGCCGGCATGTCCTCCGGCGTCAGCCGCTGCGAGTTCAGGTAGGTCGCGGCCAGCGACACGAAGTAGGTGTGCCGCCGGGCGGCGCCGCACACCGACTGCGGATTCGCTTGCGCCTGCGTCGCGGACCCGGTGAGGCCCACGGCGCGCGCCTGCGCCGACGTGGCGTCCACCTTGGCGCGCTGGAGGTCCGTCCGGCGTTGCGCGAGCGCGGCCAGCGCGGTGGCCGCGGCCGACGATCCGGGCGCGAGCAGGGTCGTGAGCCGCTCGGACGACGTCTCATCGAGGAGCTTGTCGAGTTCGGTGAGGTCGGCGTCGATCGCCTTGAGGCGAGCCGCGGCGGCCGCCGCGTCGGCGGTGGCGCGCGTCGCGGTGGCGGTGAGCTCCGCCTTGCACTCCTCGGCCACGTCGAAGTCGGTGACGCGCTGCCACGTGAGCTCGGTCGCGAAGCCGCGCAGGCTCGCCTCGTCGGCGCCGGGCAGGCTGGGGTGCAAGGCGCGCAGTCCGAAGCCCCACCAGTCGCCGCTGGTCGCGACGAACACGCGCTGCGCGGCGCGGGCCCCGGTCGCGTCCTGCGGGAGCGACGCGTCGAAGTCCCTCATGCTCGCGACGTCGAACGCACGACGCGTCCCGCGCAGCACCACGCGCACGCCGGCGCTCTTGACGTCGGTCGTCGTCATCACCGGCAGCGCCGCCGGTCCCCCCAGCGTGATCACCGGGAGCAGCTGCTGGTACTGCTCGCCGACGATGTCGACCTGCACCTTGTCGTAGAGGTTGACCCCGCCGACCTTCGCCATGAAGTCGAAGTCGACCGCCGACCCATCGGTGGGGTTGTCGACCTTCAGGGTCGAGCTGGCCTGGACCGAGCGCGTCCCGACCGGCGCAGGGATGCCGAGCGAGCCGCCGTGGAACAGCGCGATCGGCGGCGGCGACGCGAGCGAGTCTTCCGCCGTCTCGGCCGCGGCTGTGTTGGCCTGGTCCGGCGTGGCGGCGGGCGTCGCAGGCGTGGTCGTCCCAGCCGAATCGTCTGCGGCGGCGGCGGAGATGTGGAGGAGCGCGGTCGCGGCGAACGCTACCGCAAAGATGGCATCACCCCGCAAGGGGTATGTCACGGCTCGCGCTTCACCATTGGCGACCTCGACATCACCCCGCAGGGGTTGTCTCTTCGCCGCGTCATTTGCGTCGGGCATCGATGACTCCTGGGCGCTGCTGATGGCCCCGTGCGAGTAGTGCCGAGAGCCCTTCGTGCGTTCCCTGCGAAGAGTCGGGAACGGCGAGCCGCGACTCGGCACCTTTGGGTTGATGTCGTGGTGGCGACCCACTAGCCTGATGCGCGGGGAGATGGACGAACTGCGTCCGCCGCACGCCGGGGCACCGGTGGCTGATGAGCTGCGGGGCGCGCGACCCGCGAGCGATGCCGTGGGGATGGAGGCCGCGCGGGCCCGCGCCGAGCGCGCGCTGTTTGGTGACGCCGCGCCGGCCCGGCTCGGGCGCTACGTCGTGCTCGAGCGCATCGCAGGCGGCGGGATGGGTGTCGTGTACCGAGGCTACGATCCCGAACTCCATCGCAAGGTCGCGCTGAAGGTGCTGCACCCGCGCGCGCAAGAGGACGATCGCGCGCACGCGCGCTTGCTGGCGGAGGCGCGCGCGCTGGCGCGCCTAGACCACCACAACGTCGTGCGGATCCACGACGTGCTCGCCGAGGCGGGGCAGGTCGTGCTGGTCATGGAGCTAGCGGAGGGCGAGACGCTGGCGGCGTGGGAGCGCGGTGCGAAGCGGAGCTGGCGGGAGATCGTGGCGGCATACGCCCAGGCAGGTCGCGGCCTGGTGGCCGCGCACGAGCTGGGGATCGTGCACCGCGACTTCAAGCCGGCCAACGCGGTGATCGGCGTCGACGGTCGCGTGCGGGTGCTCGACTTCGGCCTGGCGCTCGGGCGGGGTGTACCCGAGGCAGCGCCGCTCGCCGTCGGCAGCCCCGATCACCGCGAGCCGACGGCGGAAGGGCTGACGGCGACCGGCGAGGTCGTCGGGACCTTGGGCTATACGTCGCCCGAGCAGCTCGCGGGGCAGGTGGCCACGCCAGCGTCCGATCAATACAGCCTGTGCGTCGCGCTGCACCGGGCGCTGGAGAGCTGTCCGCCGTTCGCGGGGAGCGATCCCGTCGCGTTGGAGGCGTCGATCCGCGCAGGTCGAATCGACCGTGCGACCGACGGCCGCGCGATCCCCGCCTGGCTGCGCGCCGCGATCGCGCGCGGGCTCGCCGCCGATCCGGCGCAGCGCCACGCATCCGTCGCCGCCTTGCTGGCGGTGCTCACGCGAGCGCGCGGATGGCGACGCTGGCGCACGCCGGTCGTCGTGGTCGCGGTCGGCGCGGCGATCGCTGGCGCCGCGATGCGGCCGCGGGCAGCAGCCGGACCGCCGCCGTGCGACGGCGGCCTCGCGGAGATCGACCCCGTGTGGAACGCGGCGCAGCGCGAAACCGTCACGACCGCGCTGCGAACGGCGGGGACGCCAGCGGCCGATGGCACGGATCCGCGCGTGCTCGCGGGCCTCGATCGCTATCGCACGCGCTGGATCGATCTGCACCGCGACGCATGCCAGGCCCACCGCCGCGGCGAGCAGTCGGCCGACCTGCTGGATCGGCGCATGCTCTGCCTGGGCCGGCGGCGCGCCGACCTCGCCGCGTCGGTCGACGTGCTCGCCAACGCCGACCGGGCGACCGCGGGTCACGCGATCGATGTCGTCGTCGGCCTCCCTCCGGTCGACGACTGCGCCGACCTGGCGAGCCTGACCGCCGACGTCGCCCCACCCGCGACACCGGCGCAGCGCACCCGCGTCGGCGCCGTGCGAGCGACGCTCGGCCAGGCCGCCGCCCTCGACCGCGGCGGTCACACCGAGCAGGCGCTGACCGTCGCGACGGCGGCGCAGGCCGAGGCGCGCCAGGTCGGCTACGGTCCGCTCGAGGCCGAGGCCGCGCTGGCTCGCGGGACGCTGTTGCTGAGCATGCAGCGCAACGTCGACGCCGCGCCGGTGCTGGCCGAGGCCCGCACGATCGCGCTGCGCGAGCGCATGGTGCCCCTCGCGGTCGAGGCGGCGGCGCGCAAGCTCTTCGTCGAGCAGATGGAGCACGCCGACCCGTCGGCGCTCGAGCGAGACATCGCGATCTTCGAACCGATGTCGCGCGGCATCATCGGCGACCACATCGCTCGCCCGCTGTTGCTCAACAACATCGGCACGGCCTACATGGCTGTAGAGCAGCCCGCCGTCGCCGCGAGGTACTTCGCCGCGGCCCGCGACGCGCGCCCGCCGAGCCAGGCCGACAACGTCGAGTTGATGATCATCGAGAGCAACATGGCGATGACGACGCCGGACGGAGTTCTGCGGGAGCGTATCGCGCTGGATGCGTGGCAGCGGCGCCGGACTTTGCTCGGCGAGTCCCACCTGATGACCCTGCAGGCCGGCGATATGTACGGGCGGCTCATACGCGATCCCGCTCGTGCCCTGCCGATCATGAACGGCGTCTGCGCCACGTACCATGCACGCCATCCAGACTTGCTGGCGGAGCGCGTGCATTGCGAGGCCTATCGCGCGCTTCTGCTCGAGGCGACCGGCGATGCCAAGGCAGCGAAGCAGGCCTACGAAGGTGCCGCAGCGGTCGGCGTCATGGTCGCCGACGAGACGACCTGGCTGTGGACCACACTCGCGTGGGCCGACGCGCGCCGGCTAACGGGCGCGACCGATGTCGCCACCATCGTCGCGCCCGTCGTCGCTTGGGCTGCCACGCCCGATCAGTCATGGCGCCGCCTTCATGGCGCCCACGCTCAGCTGTCGAGCGCCCTCGCACGTCATGCGTGCGGCGGCCGCGAGCTACCTACGGCGACCGCCGTTTACCGCGATGTCGCGGGTGCGTTGCCGATCGCCGAATCCGAGATTCGCCTCGCGGTCGCGGGGCAAGAAGGTGAGCTTGAATGCGCAGGACGTTGAACGTCATGATTGCGTTGCTGAAGATTGGCTTGGCGACTGCGATCGCATGTAGTGGGAAAACAGGGCCAACGCCGACCGAGGCCGTCCCCAAGCAAGGAGTACAACGAGATGCTTCTGCAGACGCTGCACACCTCTTGGCTCCCGCCGATGATCCAGCCATCGGGACTTGCATAGATGTCACTTCTGGAATTAATCCGCTTGGATGCCCTGCCGGGCAGTGCGGCGGAAACTCGCCGTACGTCAATCTGTTTCCGATAACCGGCGTAAACGTCGGCTCAAGAAAGGCATGCAAAAACAAGGAGAAGGTGACGTCATCGGTGGTCCTAGTTGGCGGCGGCGTAGAAGACTGTGCTACAGCGGACGGGGTCGCAGCGCGACGGCATGGAGCGCTCGGATGGGAACTTGTCGGCACGCGATGGAACGAGGCGACGTCGAAGGCCGAGCCGGTAGCTGGGTGTGAGGGAGCTGCCCTTACGGGCACAGTATTGAAGTTTACGAATGCCCAGGAGGTAAGAGTGGCATATGTGGTCATCACTCGTATTGGGACAATCGAGAAGGACCGTGATATTGCATATGTGTTTGCAAATCTCGAGTTCGAGCCAACTGGGAGCATCAAGAAGAATGAATGGCCCACGCTCTGTACCGTCGACCAGAGTAAGGCGTTCCGTGATGCGCTGGAGCTGCCTACAGACGAGCCTCCTCGTGGCAACGAACGCGCCAACCGGTCCCCCGCGTCGGGCCTGGAGATGAGTTCAGCCCAAGTGCTTGTCGGGATCAAACGAGCATTCTATCGGTCACACAAGACTGAACTTCGCGAACTGTCTGGCGCGGAGCAGTCGGGGGCAGTCCTCGTCCTCCCAGGCGAGATCTACGACGGTATGGGGCAGGCAACCTTCCCGGCGCCAGGGACGCCTCAACCCGGGAGTTGGGTCGGTGGTGGTGGCTTGGTCCCTACCTACTGGTACAATTTTGCTTGCGTCGGCGATGGGATGGCGAAAGCACACTTGCTGAAGCGCATCCAGTTTGACGGGGACGCCAGTCACGCGCGCGAGCGCCAGGCTGCGATTCGGCTTGAAACGGGAATCTACTGCAAGGGAGCAGACGACAAATGGATGAGCCACACCGTTCGTGGAGTAGAGATCGAAGTGGCGACAGGCTCATCTCACTTGGCCGTCGCAAGCGTGGAGGGACGCTGGGATGAACAGGGCCTTCTATGCTTGTCGCGACCGAGAGTCCACGCAGGGAACCGAATTGTTCAGCGGGACATGTTTCCACCCTTGTGTCAGTCAGGGACGCTGGATTGTTCGGCGGCCGACAAGTACCTTGTCGCAATAAAGAAATACTGCGATACCCCGGATCGCAAGATCGAAAAATGCCAGGATGATGATCGTTCGTATCTGTTTGAGTCGGGCGTGAAGGACTATTGAGTCAAAACGGCTTACCGAAGGTGTCGTGTTCGCGGTGCCCGGTTCAGACCAGCATGTCTTGTTCTGGGTGCGCCATCAACGGTCCGTTGTGAGTGGGCCGATGTCCCGCACCCAGCGTTCGAGGGCCTGCCCGCGTGCTGGAACCGCATCTTCGAGGCGCCCCTCCAGCGCGGCACGGGCGCGGAAGAGGCGGGTGCCGATCGTTGAGGTCTCGACGTCGAAGACCTCGGCGAGTGCGTCGCGGTCCATGTCTTCCCAGTAGTAGAGCTCGAGCAGGAGCTGCTGATCGAGAGGTAGCTCGCGCAGGGCTGCGACGAGGGCGGCGCGATCCTGCTCCTTCGCGAGCTTCGAGCCGGCGGTGGTGCTGACCGAGGCGACCGAGATCTCGTCGAAGTCGAGCGGCACGCCGGCGGTCTTGCGCTTGCGCCAGTAGTGGAAGAGCGTGTGGCGGGCGATGGCGAGCAGGTAGGTGCGAAAGCGGCTCTGGCGACGGAAGGTCGTGCGGCCCTTCAAGCAGGCGAGGAAGGTCTCCTGCACTAGGTCGTCGATGTCGCCCTCGGTCTTGGTCTCGAAGAACCGATAGACGACCGCGAAGTGGCGCTTGAACAGGTCGTTCCCGGCCGCGGCATCGCCCGCGATCCATCGGTCGAGCAGCGCCAAGTCTTCGTCGTCCATCACCGCGATGGTAACCCGGCCGACCGGGCCACACCGCAGTCGCCGGTCGAATGTCGGGAACGACGAGGCCGGTGGAGGCACTGGGGGGGTGATGCCTCAGTCCTTGGAGGTGAGCCGCGCGAGCCCCTCTCGCCGCCGCGGGGTGGGGCCGGATGCCCCGCCTCGGGTGCGCCGATGAAGGCGCGGTGGCGGCTCGATCCGGTGTCGCGACATCGCTCATACCTGGTGCTGACGTGGCTGCCAGCGGCGAGCCGTCGAGGCGCAAGGGTTGCGGTGATCGGTGACGTCTGGGATCAACCACGCACGCTCGCCCTCGAGTTCATGCCGGCGCGTGAGCTCGACGCGACCGCGTGTACCGAGGCGCACACGGTGGTGTGCGGCGTCCTCGAGGCGATCGTACCGAACCTGATAGGGCCTGATCCGTGGGCCGTCGCGTTGATGACGCAGCTGACGTTTGCGCCACTCGAGGCCGAGATCGTCTGGAGCCCATTCGATCTCTCGCCCGAGGGGCAGCGCCGCTTGCGCGCGCGCTTCGCTGCGCACGAGCGGTGGCGTCGAGCGGCGCGGTGAGCGGCTGGGCGAGCTCCCAGCTTTTCTGGGAACGGCGCCGGCCCCACGGGCACCAAGGAAGACACGGACGCGCGCAATCGAAGCGCGCTGCCGGCGACCACGTCGCGCCGATCCATCACGCATCTCCGGAGGACCGATGCACACCATCACTGGCTGCCTGATCGCGTTGAGCACCGGACCGCTCTCGTATTGAAGGAGATCTGCATGACCCCAGGAAGACCCACCATCATCGCCGCGCTGTTCGTCGCGTGCGCCTCCTGCGGCGACGTCACATTCACGCCGCTCGATGCAGCCCGCCCTGACGCCGTGGCTGGCAACGACGCGGCAGACGACGGACCCGACGGTGTGGACGCCGCGTCGCCCGATGCACCACCCTCGCCGACGGTGGTCTTCGCGGAGAACTTCGACGGCATCGGCGGGGCGAACCTGGTGGGCCAGTTCGGCTGGACGGGGGTGGCGACCGTACCGCTAGGCCTGACCGGCCTCGGCGGACGTGGCGTGGCGGGGCGGACCTCGCCTGGCGCCAGCAGCGTCGTCGCGGTCGCGAGCCACACGGTCGACTGGCAGCCCGGTGGAATCTACGAGGTCCGCTTCCGCGCGCGGGCATCGAACGCGGCCCCGGCGTCGGAAAACACCGGCCTGTTCGTGGCGGCGCCGGGTGACGGTGTGGTCGGGTCGGGCTGGGAGTATGCGGCCGGCCAGTGGCACCTCAACCTGAACTACATCGCGGGCGGCGTCGGTCCGCCGGTGGCGATCCGCGACGGCGCCGAGGTCGACTTCGAGTTGCACCTCGACACTCGCGCGTGGTCGACGTGGGGCGCGTACACGGTCGACGGCACGCGGCTCGAGACCGCGCGCTACGCGCTCACGCAGGCGCGCTTCGCCACGCTGTCGGGGGTCCAAGTCTTCGTCGACTTCCGCACGTCGACGGTCGGTGCCGAGTTCGATGATCTGCGCATCACCCGGTGGTGAGTGGGCGGGCCGCCAGCGCGGTCGACGCGCCCCCTGTTCGCTCACCGTCCGTCGCGACGTCTAGACGCCGCAGGCGGGGCTGACCCCGCGAGAGGAGCGCCATGGCGCGGCGCATCTACTTGAGCTTTCACGTCGAACGCGATCTGTGGCGCGCGAACCAGGTGCGCGGGGCGCAGGTGTTGGCGGCGATGGAGCGGGTCGGGTTCTTCGTGCCGGCGGAGTATCAGGCGGCGAAGGTCGCGAACGAGGCGGTGCGCGACGGGCTGATCGCGGCGCGGCTGGAGGGGACGTCGGTGACGGTGGTGCTGATCGGCAAGCAGACGGCGACGCGCGACTGGGTGCAGCGCGAGGTGGAGCTGTCGGTGGCGCGCGGCAACGGGCTCCTGGGCATCCGGATCCATCACCTGCGCGATCACGAGGGCTCGTACGACTGGTTCCCAGGGCCGACGCCGAGCGTGCCGGCCGGCGTGAGCTTCCCGGTCTTCGAGTGGGACCACGATCTGCGGCGGCTGGCGCGCGAGATCGAGGCGGTGGGGCGGCGGGCCGACGCGCGGCGGGCGGGGCGCGAGCAGACCCGCGGCTGATCCGCGGGCTGAGCCGCAGGCGCTCAGCGCAGCCGCGCGCGCGGCGGCGTGAACGGACGCGCGGCGAGGAACTCGACGTCGATGCGGCCGCACGCGGAGAGCACGGGGCGCTGCAAGGGCACGGTCCGCGCGCGCACGGCGTCGCGCAGCGCGGGGTGGCTGCCGGCGAACCCCGCGGCCCAGACGTCGAGGAGCGCGCCGGTAAACACGCCGTGGTCGCCGCGATCGAACGCCCAGCCGGTGTCGTCGCACGCGGCGAGGTGCAGGATCGACGCGGCGATCGGCGGCGCCGCGGCCGGCGCGCGCGGCAGCATCGTGCCGCTGTGGCAGGTGTCGGAGACGACGAAGATGCGCACGCCGGCGGCGAAGCCGGCCAGCGCCTCGGCCAGCTCGTCGTCGACGAGGAAGCCGTCGTAGAGACACCAGGCCTCGTCGAAGCCGTCGGGCTCGTCGCCGACCCGGCGGTTGCGCGCGCTCGCCGGACGCGGGCGCACCGGGTCGGGTGGCGTGTCGGGGATCTGCACGCCGTGGCCCGACACGCTGATCACCAGCTGCGAGCCGGCGCGGAGCGCGATCGCCTCGCGCAGCACCCGCCGCACCTCGGCGCGCGTGGCCCGCGGCCCGGTGAGCACCGTCGGCGTGAAGCCCTCGGCGCCGGCGAGCGCGGCGAGCGCGCGCGCGTCGGCCTCGGCCGACCGCACCGCGGCGGGACGGATGACGTAGTCGCCGGCGCCGTACGAATCGAGGCCGACGTGCAGCGAGATCGCAGCGGACATGGACGCCGAGACGCCATGACCGCAGAGCGGCGAACCGATCCCGGGATCTCTTCGCCGACGTGAGTTTCGTGTGCGTTTGCTGCGGTGGCGTCGTCTTGGCTCCGTGTCCACCACCCCGGAAGGGTGGAGGCGAAGGAGTTGTCGATGACCGACTGGAACAAGCTCATCTTCGGTGTGAACACCGCGAACCAGGTGACCCTGACCATCACGCTCGGGCCCAAGAAGGCCTCGGCAGATCTGCTGGCGATCAGCCGCGATGGCTCGGAGCAGACGAAGTCGTACGACGAGGCGACGCGGTCGTGGGTGATCACGTTGCCGGCGGGCGACCACGTCTTGACGCTGACGCTCACCCAGGCGCAGTGGTTCGACGGCGCGCTGACCAGCACCGCGGGCGCGTCGGTGAACTACGTCTACTACGGCCCGTACAACGGCGTCGACGAGACCGTCGCGTGGGCGGAGACGGTGGCGGCCACCACCGGCGACGCCAAGGATCCGTGGCCGCCGCCGAGCGGGACGCCGGTGACGCTGGCGACGGTGTCGAAGGACTGGTTCACCGACAAGCTGGCGACGCTGCGCGCCGATCAGAACACGCCGCGCGGCGCGTCGCTGGGGTTCGTGTGAGCGCGGTCAGTGCTGGATGACCAGCGGCTCGTGCAGCGTGATCGACACGCTCGCGGTGCGCGCGGCGAGCAGATCGGCGTCGAGGCCGCCGGCGCCCGGCGGTGGCAACGGCGCGGCCGCGGCGAGCACGACGACGCGATAGACGCCGGCGTCGGCGACCGTCAGGTCGGCGCGCGGATGCTGTGGATCGCCCGCGCACGGCGGCGCGCCGGGGCAGCGCAGCTGGAGCGCGCCGTCGCGGTAGACGCGCAGCTCGACGTGGGCGCGCGGATCGCTGACGCGCAAGCGCAGCGTGTCGCCGACCGCGGCGTCGCCGCGCCGCGGCTCACCGGCCGGCGCGACGATCGCGACCTCGAGCCCGCGCGGCGGTGGCGTGGGGCGCGGGCGCAGCACGACGAGCGCGGCGACGGACGCCGCGGCCAGCGCGAGGCCGCCGCCGAGCCACCACCAGCGCCGCGGCGCCGCGCGCGCTTGTTCGCGGCGCAGCCGTGCGGCGATGCGCTCCGCCGATCCCGCCGGTGCGTCGACGGCGCGCAGCCGCTCGACCAGCCGCTCGTACGGTGCGCGCGCGGCGGCCTCGGCGTCGTCCGCCGGCGCCACGCCCGCGGCCAGCCGATCGAGGAGCTGATCGTCGCGATCGTCGGTGCTCATGGCGCCACTCCCTTGCCGGCGAGGCACGCCAGCAGATCGCGCAGGACCCGGCTCGCGCGCATGCGGATGGTGTCGATCGGGAGCTTCACGGCCTCCGCGATCTCATGCCACGACCGCTCTTCCCAGTGGTGGAGCAACAACGCGGTGCGGGTCGCGGGCTCGAGGGCGTCGAGGCAGTCGAGCAGCGCGGTCACCTCGGCGGCTTCGAGGCCGGGCGCTGGCGCCGTCACCACGCCGGCCTCGGGGGCGCCGTGGTGGCGATCGAGGTCGCGCCGGCGTCGGGCCTTGCGCTGGACGTCGAGTGCGGTGTTGCGGGCGATGCGCAGGAGGTAGGCCTTGACCGAGTCGGCGCTGGCCAGGCGGCGCCGCTTGCGGAACGCCTTGGCGAACGTCTCCTGCATCGCCTCCTCGGCGATGGCGCGGTTCGGGAGGACCGTGTAGCAGACGCGGAACACCAAGCCGCGATACCGCTCCGCGAGCAGCCGGAACGCGCGATCGAGGTCGCCGGCGCGCAGGCCTTCACGGATATCGTCGTCGTCCACGACGCCATGCTATTCGGGACAGTCGCGGCGCGGCGCGGCGGGGGCCGGAGATTCGTGTCGGTGAGATCCCGTCGCGCGTTGCGCACCGCCGCCATCACACCCGCCAAGACGGTGCGGTCCGCGCCGAGCGAACAGCGCGCGTGCAGTCGGTGGACGGACCAAAGGGTGACCGTGGTAGGGTGAGGCCTTGCGGGTGGCGCCCTGGTTCCTGGCCGTGCTCGGCGTGATCGCCAGCTGTGATCGCGGCGACGACCGTTGCCGGACCGCGCGCGACGCCCGCGATTGGGCGGCGATGGCCGCGCGCTGCGCACCCGGCTCGCCAGCGCAGCAGCTCGGGACCGCGGGCGTCGCGTTGCGCGGGCCCGACCGCGCTGCGGCGGTGGCGACGGCCGACGCTTTGCTCGATACCGAGCTCGGCGCCGACGCGGCGTACCTGGCCGGATACGCGCGCGGGCAATCGCGCGATCCCGCCGAGGCCGCCCGCGGTCGCGCGTTGCTGGCGCGCGCGCTCGCGCAGTACCAGGCTGAGGGGCGCCACGCCGCCGCGGCCGACGCGGCGGGGTTCCTGGCCCGCACGCCGCGACCCGATCACGCGCTGAGCGACGCGCTGTGGTACGGCCGGCTGGCGCTGACCGAGGCGCGCCGCGCCGGCAAGCCGCGCGCGGTCGGCCGCGCGGCCACTGCGCTGGCCGAGGTCTACGACGCGATCGGCCTCGCCGACGACGCGCGCGACATGTTCTTCCTCGCCGAGCAGGCGCTCGTCGCCGAGCCGGTCGACCTCGCGTTCGCGTACCTGAAGCACGGGCTGTTCTTGCAGGACCTGGGTGACGCGCCGGCGCAGCAGGCCGCGCTCGACTATCTGGTCGCGGCGCGCGATCAGGCCCAGACGACGCTGCCGCCCGACGACGCGCGGCGCCGCGCGGTCGAGTTCGCGGTGCAGCTCAACCGCGCCAGCGGGCTCGCGCAGCTCGGCCGGCTGGCCGACGCCGAGGCCGAGCTGGCGCTCGCGGCCGTCGATCCCGAGGAGGCGCGCGGGGAGGCGCTGGTGCGCGGCTACATCGCGGCGCGCCGCGGCGATCTGCCCGCCGCCGAGCGCCTGTTCGCCGAGGTCGACATCGCCCCGAAGGAGCTCGACTACCGCCGCACGATCGCGCTGGAGCTCGCGCACGCCTATCGCCGCAGCGGCGATCTGGTCGCCGCCGAGCGCGCGCTCCGCATCGCGATCGATGCCACCGAGGCGCTGCGCGCGACCGGCGACGCCGAGCTGCGGCCGTGGGTGCTGGCCCACCGCGTCGAGCCGTACGTCGCGCTGATCGCCCAGTACGCGACACAAGGCCGCGGCCTCGACGCGCTGGTCGTCGCCGAGTCGCTGCATGCGCGCACGTGGCTCGACGTCGTGGTCGCCCAGGGCTCGGCGCCGCTGGCCACCGCCGAGCAGTCGCTGGTCGCCGCGCGCTTGCGCCAGCGCCCCGACGCGTGGCCGGCGCTCGACGGCGCGACGCTCTTGGCCCGGCTGGGTGATCGCGAGGCGCTGGTGCTGCTGGCGGTCGACGGCGCGACCTGGCGCGTCGACGTGCGCGACCGACAGGTGACGATCACCCCGCTCACCGCGGCGCAGCTCGCCGCGGTCGCGCGATTCGCGGCGGCGCCCGACGACGTCGACGCGAGCGCCGCGGCTGGTGCGGCGCTGCTGCCGCCCGACGCGGCCACCCGCGCGGCTCCGCTGTACGTCGTCGCCGGCGGCCCGCTCGCCGGGCTGCCGTTCGCGGCGCTGCGCGTCGGGGGCCGCTTCCTCGTCGAGGCGCGGCCGGTGCTGCGGCTGCCTGGCCTCGCGGCGCTCGGGTGTCGTGACGGTGCGTGGAGCGACGCGCGGGTGTTCGTCGGCGACGCGCGCGGCGACCTGCCGCGGGCCCACGACGAGGTCCGCCGCCTGGGTGGCGCGGCGGCGCGGGTCGGCGCGGCGGCCAACCACGACGCCATCCGCGGCGCGGCGCGCGCGGCGCTGCTGCACGCGGCCGTCCATGGCCGGGTCACGCGCGGCGGCGGCGTCCTCGAGCTCGCCGACGGGCCGCTCACGCCGGCCGAGGTGCTCGACGGGCGGGTCGCGCCGCACACCGCGATCCTCACCGGCTGCGCCACCGCCGGCAGCGTCGACGCCGAGGCGTGGGGCGGCTTCCCGTCGGCGTTCCTCGCCGCCGGCAGCCGCTACGTGATCGCCACCGCGCGCGCCGTACCCGACGCGGCCGCCGCCGCGCTGTCTCAGGCCTACTACGCGCAACCCGACGAGCTGGCCCCGCCCGCGCGGCTGGCCGCCGCGCAGCGCGCGCTGATCGCGACGTTGCCACCGTCGGTGTGGGCGGCGTTCGCGGTGTGGGGCGACGCCGGCTGCGATCGGTGAACGCGGCCGATCACAGCGCGGTCTCGAGCCACCGCGTCACCGCCGCCGGGCTCCAGTCGAGGGTCACGGTCGCGCGGCCCGCGAGCGCCGCCGGCTCGGCGCCGCGATAGCCGCGCATCCGGAGCCCGCGGAGGTACTTCCAGGTGCGCGTCGTCGCGTGGCGCTGCTTGAGGTCGAAGAACGTCCGGATCTCCCAGTCCACCCAGACGTGCTCGACGGTCGTCGGGCCGATCAGCACCAGCAGGCGGTCGCACCGGGCGAGCCGCTCGCGCAGCGCCTCGCGCAACGGCTCGGACCGCCGATCGGTCGGCGTCAGCCACACCCGCCGGCCGCGCGCGTCGAGCAGCGGCTCGCTGAGCAGGCGGTCGTGGGCGTCGAGCAGGTGCGGCCCGCGCACCGCGAGCTCCTCGAAGCTGCGCCGCTGGATGGGGTCCTGGTGATCCAGGCTGACGTACACCGGGCTGGTCATCGGCGCGCGGCGCTCGGCCGTGCGCCCGGCAAGACGTCGCGGTCGACCCGGTCCGAACAGCCGCTCGCAGCTGCGTCGTCGGTCGAACCAGTGGCCAGCCGCACAGCGCGGCTCGGGGTGCGCGAATTCGCGCAGGGGCGGGCGCACCCAGGTCAACAGTCCCCGTCGTCGTCGACGACACCCACCATCCTGGGCGAGGCGCATGATCTCGCGGGCCCGCAGGCCGGCGCGGCGGGTACGCACCTTGCTTCTAGCGGTGGCGAGGGGCGGGATCCCGCTCTCGCTGGAGCGTGTCATGAACACATCGTCATCGCTGGTCGCGTCGCTCGGAGCCGTCGTCGCCTTCGCCGCGTGCTCGGGCAAGATCGTGGACAACAACCCCGGGGAGGTCGACGCGCCCCTGCCGATCGACGCGCGGCCGCCGCCGCCGATCCCGGCCGACTGCCTGGAGGCCGCCAACCGCGGGCTCGCGTGGCTGGTGACGCAGCAGGCCGCCGACGGCTCGTGGGGCACGTCGTACCCGGTCGCCTCGACGGCGTTCGCGGTGCTCAAGCTCGAGACCTACGCCGCGGAGATCGGCATGTCGCCGTTCGATCCGGCGTTCGTCTACGTGACCCAGGTCGGCAGCGGTCTCGACTTCTTGTTCCGGCACGCGCAGTCCACGCCGATCTCGGCGCAGCTCGCCGGCAACCCCGACGGCAACGGCAACGGCACTGGCATCCAGTTCAGCGCGCTCATGTACGAGAACGCGATCAGCACGATGGCGGTGGTCGCGGGCAGCGAGCCCAACCGGGTGATCGCCACCGCCGGCAGCCCGGTCGCCGGCCAGACCTTCCGCGCGGTCGCCCAGGAGGCGGTCGACTTCCTCAACTTCTCGCAGTCCGACTCGGCGTCGTCGTCGCCCGGCGCGTGCAGCCGCGGCGGCTGGCGCTACTCGCCGTTCGACAACAACCCGTCGAGCGGCGACAACTCGGTCTCGCAGTTCGTGACGCTCGCCCTCGAGTACGCGCGCCACCCGCAATACAACTTCGAGATCGACATCCCGGCCTGGGTGTCGATCGAGCTGAACGATTGGGTCGCGTGCATCCAGAACCACGACGGCGGCGCCAACGACGGCGCGGCCGGCTACACCAACAACAACCAGATCCTCAACGCGTACAAGACCGGCGCGCTGGTGCAGCAGGCGGCGTTCCTCGGCGAGACCGCCGCGGCGCCCAACGTGGTCGCGGCGCTCGGCTTCCTCAGCCGCAACTGGGCTGACGCCGGCGGCATCGGCTGGCGCCAGCAGCCGGTGTCGAACTACCTCGCGATGTACTCGATCATGAAGGGCATGGAGTCGATGGCGATCGCCGACCTGAACGGCATCGACTGGTACCGCGAGTTCTGCGACCAGCTCAAGGCCGAGCAGAACGCCGACGGCTCGTGGCCGGCGTCGA
>Ga0075163_10003706_pt1 | contig 20545 bp, 20 predicted proteins | sample JI1023141ADNA_FD_71478 | JGI IMG/M metagenome (GOLD analysis project Ga0075163, IMG submission 71478) | Wastewater effluent complex algal communities from Wisconsin, to seasonally profile nutrient transformation and Carbon sequestration -... | ecosystem: Engineered > WWTP > Effluent > Algae... | reverse complement strand
GTAAGAGACTCTTTGCGGATAGCAACGAGAGCCCAGATACTTACCGTCAAAAGGGCAATTGTGATAACAAGCAGGTAAGTAATCAAAAGCTGATTCGCCAGGCTGCGAAAAAGCCACTTATATAGAATGCGATCGAGAAAAGTGGAAAAACTACTCATCTAATTACTGCTGTTTGGCAACCTGAATGCTGTACTTGAAATGTCGCGGACAAAGTCTAACCTCGTTTTTACAAGCAGCCGGAACATTGCCTAAAAGTGCCGCCTCTATTGTGTTCATCAATTTTACAGTAGGCAAAAGAGTCCCTCTTGACGAGCCTTCAAAGCCTAAGGAAAGACTAGCTTGTGTGGGAAACTAATCCACACTCACTATAATCATTTATTGGTTAATGGTGTTGGTTTTGGTAAGACCAAAATTTCAACCGACGCCTGAAGCGAGTGCTTATCACCGGAGGTCCCGTTTAGAAATGTCCGTTGCAAACGTAACCGATTCCACCTTTGAGCAAGAAGTCTTGAAAGCTGATATCCCAGTTCTCGTTGACTTCTGGGCGCCTTGGTGTGGACCGTGCAAGGCTGTCGCGCCAGTCGTCGAAGATCTTTCAAAAGAGTATGAAGGCAGACTAAAAGTAGTCAAGCTCAATACAGACGAAAACCCCAAGACCGCTCAGGCTTACAAAATCCGCGGTATTCCTAGCCTCTTCCTCTTTAAGAGTGGCCAGGTAATCGAAGAAGTTGTAGGCGCTGTGCCGAAGTCTACGCTGGCTACAGCAATCAACAAGCACGTTTAAGGCTCAGCCTTTTGCCCAGTGCAAAGGGACAGCCGGACCATTGTGTCCATAAAATTTAGAGTCATCATCTAGTCGGAGCCTTATAACCCGGCGGATTTGAAAGGAGAAGCTAATGCATCTTAGTCAGTGGAGCCGCCGTTCGTTTGCGCTTTCCGCAGCGTTTCTGGTTGGCATCGGTCTCGTCGCAAGTACTTCACAAGAAGCCTCAGCAAGAAGACACCACAGAAACCGTCATCACGTGAGCCGTAACAGCATGAGTGCTGTCGCAGCCCGTACCCCCGAACTCAAAACCACCATGGAAGCCTACAAAAAGGCTGGTATGGTTGGTCATCTAAATCGCGGAATGCACACAGTCTTTATGCCTAGCGATGCTGGTTGGGGCAAAATGGCCAAAGAAAACCGCGAAGGTTTGATGAACGATCCTAAGAAACTGCAAGAAGTACTCAAGTACCACATGGTCAAAGGCAGCATGACCGCTGCTGATCTCGGCGCCAAGCGCTCAGTCGTCACCATGCAAGGTGAGAGCTTGATGCTCGACAACAAAGATGGCACTGTCATCGTTGACGGTTGTGTCACAACCACTCCTGATGTCAAAACCGACAACGGTATGATTCAGATCATCGATTACATTCCAATCCCCGAGAGAGGCCGTTAATCCTTTCTGGATTGATCAATTGGACAAAAGGCGGGGCTAAGCTCCGCCTTTTCCTTTTCCAGGGTATTTACCATTTGCAAAACAGTGTTCGGCATGTGTAATTCTTCTAAGGCTATGCCAATATATAGATAGTTCGCTATGTATGGCTTTCGGAGTCACAAAATTGTTAAAAGAACTAGTAATTGGATTTTTGGTTGCCCTTGGCATTAGTAGCTATCTGGCTGGCACCAATGGTGTAGACCCAAGCAATGGCTGGGGTTTGCCTCCGACCACAGCAGGTGGTCAGGGACCAGACTTAATTGATGAGGTCAATGCTGGCACTTTTCAAGGTGAAGTGTTGGACTCAAGTATCCCTGTGCTGGTGGAGTTTTATACCCAGAGTTGTGTCCACTGCCAAAACATGAAGCCAGAACTGGCAAAGCTCTCGCAGGAGAGTCAAGGCTATCTGCGCATGTACAAAGTAGACTCGGAGACCAACCGCTCACTAGCCGAAAAATATGACGTTTCGGGAGTGCCGGCTTTTGTCCTCTTTAAACAGGGCAAAGTAGTCAACTCAACGGCAGGCGAGATGACCAAGGACGAACTGGCCAAGTGGGTCAAGCAAGAGCTTGATCTGCCCACTAGTTGATTGGAAGTTTAGATGAAGGACGTGATACTGGCTTCTCTCATTGCATTTGTGCTTGCAGCACTGATCGCCAACAATCCGATGCCGCCTGCCAAGTCGCCTCTAGGTGTGGGCTCCGTTAACCACACTGTGTATGGCACAAAAAAGCCAGAAAACCTTTATCCTGAAATACAAATTACCGATGACAAACGTATTTATCACTTTAGCGAAAAAGTCACTGATAAACACGGCACCAATGGCGTGGACTGGCCACGCTTTACAGTTGATTAGGAGTTACTAGATGAAAACTTGGGCTCGCTGGACACTCTTAATTCTCTATATTGGCTTACTAATGCTGTCGGCAGCGTACTGGAATCCATTTGCATCGCTGCCTGCACTTCTCAAATTCTCAGTTATTACAGTACTGTCGGCAGCACTCTTTGGACTGCTCGTCATACTGATGCAGTTTTACATTCTGCTTTCGATTATTTTTCCACTGCCTCCAAGAGCAGATGCCAAAGCACCCAAGAGCATCCTCAAAAGAGCTTTTAAGTTTCTCTATAAGCCCAGTCCAATCAATCCAAAGGCACCACAGTATCTCGATGAGATGATTGGCAACGAGATGGCCAAAGTCGAGATCAAAGAAGCAATCGACATCCTCAAAAAAGCTAAAAACTACGAAGAATCAGGAGCCCAGGTACCTAAGGGTATGCTCTTTGTGGGACCTCCCGGAGTAGGCAAAACACTATTTGCCAGAGCAATCGCCAACGAAGTGGGCATGCCCTTTTACGTTATTGAAGGCGGCGCCATTAGTGGTCTGATTATGGGTCTTGGTGTGCTTAAACTCAAGACACTATTCCGCAAACTGCAAAGACACGATACAGCCATATTGTTTATCGACGAAATCGAATCAATGGGCGCTAAGCGGCAGCAGGATCGTGGTTTTGGCGGTCAAGCCGACATGAATATGACCCTCAATACACTTCTCACCGAAATGGACGGCTTCCACGGCTCACGCTTGATTGTCATCGGCGCCACCAATAACGATGGCATGCTCGATCCCGCACTTATGCGTGCAGGACGCATGGACAGACGCATTTACTTCCAGATGCCGACCATAGAAGAACGCGGTAATCTATTCCGTTTTTATCTGGGCAAAGTTTTGACTGATGCCAATGATCTAGATATCGATAGATTGACAGGACTGACTGCCAACTATAGTCCTGCCGAAATAGCCGGTGTAGTCAACGAAGCAGCGCTTATCTCGCGTCGTCCCGGTAACCCAGGCAAGGTTAACACCGAAATGGTCTTGCAAGCTCTGGATAGAGTATCGGTAGGTCTGGAACGCTCAATAACCAACTCTAACGTCTCACTTATAAATCACGACCCGACCATAAGATTTGACGCAGTCCTCGGTATGGATGAAGTCAAAAAAGAAGTGACCGAAATCGTTGACTTCCTCAAGCAGGGTGAAGCTTTACGCAAGATTGGGGCAAAAATCCCAAAAGGCGTCCTCATGATTGGACCGCCCGGAGTAGGCAAGTCGATGTTAGCTAAAGCCATCGCGAACGAAGCGGGCGTGCCATTTTACGGATTTTCGGCAAGTTTGCTCAAAGGACCAAATGGCGAGGGTGCGGCCACGATTCGCTCCATCTATACTCAGGCTCGTAAAAATCCAGCATCAATTGTATTTATCGACGAAATCGATTCAATTGGCGCATCGCAAAGTCTTAACGGCACAGTGCGTAGTGATGAGCTAAACCAGCTACTAGTGGAGCTAGACGGTATCGGTCGCAGCAATGTGGTCACCATCGGCGCCACCAATCTGGAAGACCACCTGGATACAGCATTCTTTAGATCCGGACGTTTTGATCGCAAAGTTTATGTTGGATTGCCTGATAGAGAATCAAGAGCCTTGATTTTTGCGAAATACCTCAAGGCCCTTAAGCTGCACAACACTCCGGATATCGACAAACTGGCGCGTCTTTCTGTTAACTTTTCTGGTGCCGATATAGCGGCTGCCTGCAACGAGGCGGCAATTATTTCGGTGCGCGAGAATCACGAGACAGTGAGCGAGGACGAACTGGAAGAAGCGATCACAAAAATCTCAGTTACAGCCGGACAAAAACTCAATACCGAAGGCATGAACCTGGGCCGTATCGCCGATCTTGATGTCAAACTCTCCGATGTAAAAGGTATGGATGAGTCCATGGCAGAAGCCGCAGAAGTAGTGGCATTGCTCAAAAATATGGACTTACTCTTGTCACTTGATCTCAAAGCCCCCAAGGGTATTTTGTTAGTGGGTCAGCCCGGTACCGGTAAAACGATGCTAGCTAAGGCCATTGCTAACGAAGCCGGAGTTGCCTTTTATCCTCTGTCAGGCGGTGACTTTAACTCACGTTGGGCTGGTGTAGGCGCTGACCGAGTCAGACGGGCATACGAGCAGGCAAGGCGCAGCGGCAAGCCAGCTATTGTTTTTATCGACGAGATTGATGCACTGGGCGGTAAGCGCGGTGAGGACATGGGCGGCGGCGCCATCCAGGACTCCAATAAAACACTCAATCAATTTTTGGTAGAGCTAGATGGATTTGGTAAGCACAAAGTCTTGACTATCGGTGCTACCAATAACCCAGACTTGCTAGATGCAGCCCTGGTGCGTCCGGGTCGCTTTGATCGCATCATCGAGATACCGCTGCCAAACCTTGAAGGGCGTATAGAAATACTTGCTAAATACCTTGGAAAATACAAACTTCAAGCAGATGTTAACTTAACTGAGATCGCACGAATGACAGTAATGAAATCCGGCGCGGATTTAGCTAATATCGCCAACGAAGCTGGTCTCTTTGCTGTGCGCGAAGGGCGCACAGAGATTCAGTCAGAAGACATCTACAGGTCAATTCAGCGGGTCAGCTTTGGCATTAGCCGTAGTCAAAAGATTCTCCTAGAAGAACTCTGGGCAACCGCCTATCACGAGGCTGGACACACCATTGTCAGCTATCTGCGCAATAAACGAGATTATGTGCAAGTGGTGACCATCGTGCCAACAGGTGGAAGACTCGGTTATATGTGGCGCATCCAAAAAGATGATCCGTTCCATCATGTACCTACCAAGCAAGAACTACTCACCAGAATAGAGATTGCCCTTGGTGGATATGCCGGAGAGATGGCCTACATGGATACCACCACGGCTGGTGTATCAGGAGACCTACGCACTGTAGCCGAGGTCGCCAGCTCTATGGTGAGAGATTACGGAATGGGCTCATTCCAGTTTTGTACTGATATCGCCTTTGGTGGCAATGGTTTTAGAAGCTCAGAGCGCTACGGCAAGCCTTCTCAAGAAACAGAGCAGCAGATTGACCGTGACATCAAAAAAATCGTAGATGAATGCCTTGAAACCACTCGTAATCTGATTAAATCGAAGCGTGCCGAACTTGATGCCATTGCCAAAGCACTGGTAGAAAAAGAAACACTCTACTACCGCGACCTTGTAGCTATCTTGGAGCCCCACCGCACCAAAGATGATATTGACAGAGAGATTGCCGAAATGTCTGAGCGTAAAATGGTTGGCAAACCGGCAGTAATCGATCTCAATATGATCTCGGGACTCAAGGGTATCGCCGCTGGCTCCAAAAAGAAAAGCGCGCGCGACACTAATGGCAACGGCAAAAACGGTCATGGAGTCGAAGTAGATGCCGAAGGTAACGAAATCAAAGTGATCAAAGCAGACGACAAGAAAGACGAAGAAAGCAAAAATTGATTAAACCAATAATTGCCAGCTGCTCAATAGCGCTCACCTTTATGGCGGGCGCTTTTGCCATGACTGAGCCTCAAATTGTCAATACGTCAAGCGACACATTGATGCAAAAACGCATCGATAGCACTACTGGATTTTGTGGTGGCGATGCCGCCTACTCCATACCAATTACTCCAGCTCGGACAGTGTGGTTATTTGGCGATAGTTTTGTCGGCACCATCAAAGAGGGCAAACGCCACAATTGTCAGATGATTCGCAACTGTGTGGCCATCGACAATCCACTTGAGCCCGGCTCCAAGCTGCAATATCAATGCGGTACCAAGTCATTTTTTAAAGCCCCCGGCACAGAGCAAGAGTATCTCTGGCCAGGAGATGGCACCATGATTGATGGCAAGCTTTATTTGTTTATGCACAGCGTCATGGACAATAAGACCCTGCCAGCCCCTTACCAGTTTGAGCTAAAGCAAAACTACCTGGTGGTTGTACAAAACCCCTTTGCCTCGCCCTCAGTCTGGCGCTACCAGACCATCGACATGGGCAGCACAAAAGAAATGCTCGCCGGCACTGCTTGCTATCAAAAGGGTGCCTATCTCTATATTTATTCCAGCTTGCCAGACAAGGCAGAGGGTAATCACAAACATCCGACAGCTCTAGCGCGGGTAAGTACCAGCGATCTCAAAGATCTTGACCTGAGCAAAATGCAGTGGTGGCAGGGCAAAAAATGGGGAGAAGATCGCAAAGAAGCAGCGATAGTCTTTGACGATGGTGCCTCTGAAATGTCGGTAGTGCAGCCACAGGGTCTAAAAGACCTTTACGCAGTATATATTCCGCCGGATGGGCAATCTATCAATATCCGCCGTGCCAGCAGCCCTCAGGGTCCCTGGAGTGCTCCAGGAGAGCTATTTAAATTGCCGGTCGGCAAAGACATGCTCTTTTACAGCGCCAAGGTCCACCCTCAATACAAGGGCAAAGTGCCCGGTCAAATAAAAGTGACCTACAACACCAATAGCACTGACTTTAATCGCTTACTTGCAGATAGCACCATTTACTTCCCCAAAGCGCTTTCTTGCACGATCAAAGAGTAGTAGCTCAAAACTTGCTGGCTGATAGCTTTTCGGCCATGGCGATGATGCGCATATATTTGCGTTGCAACTGGATTAGCTCCCAGCCAAGTCTTTCGATTTCAGCTTTTTTAGCGTTATCGCTCTCAGTCTTACGCCACTGCTCCAGAGTTGTCGAACAAGTAGCCAGTTTATCCAATTCACGGCGATAAACTTTCTCTACCTCGACAGCCAGAGTCAATGCCAACTTGCTTGTCTTGCCGCCACTCTCGCTACCACTTGTGTGCACACTGGGCGAGCCAGTAAACCGACTTTCATCATCGAGCGTCTCTGGTGCATCAGCAAAGAGTGCTTCGCTAGTGCGCTGCAACTTGCGATAAATATCCTCGGCATTGGTAGCAGAAACATCCAAAAACGAGGCAAGCTCTGCGATTTGATCAATAGGCAAATTGTCTATTGTCTTTTTTTCGGCGTCGTGTGACACAAGCAACTCCAGGGCAACGCCTAATTATGGCAAAGATCCTCAATTAGCGCCTTAACTGCCGCATGACATCAGGGCACTTGACAGGACTGCCACCATACATTCGCCCTATTGCCGTCCAATAGTGAGCCGTTTTGCTGGGCTTTTTTCCTCCGGCAGGCGGGGCAATGTCACAGTCAATATGCCGTTTTTTAGCTTGGCTTCTGCTTTGTCTTTATCTATCTTGCACGGTAAAGCCACAGTCCTCTCAAAAGAACCATAGTGTCTTTCTATTGACTGGAAGTCTTTGCTATTAGTTTTCTTTTCCTCAGCTTGCTTCTCACCCTTGATAGAGACCGCTTCATCTGTCACTGTCACATCCAAATTTTTTTCGTCAATGCCAGGCACCTCAGCCGTCAACTTGAGCAAATTGTCTGTTGTGTCAATGTCCACGCGCGGAATGTAAGAACCGGTACCAAGTGGAAACGCCCATGAGCGCTCTGGATCTGAAGACATAATGTCAAAGTTGCGCATCAGCCATTCAGAATCAGGATCCTTAAACATAGTTTGCCACCAGGGCTCAAACATATTTGTGGGCAGACTTAACTTCGGTGCAGATTCACGCATTTTGTTGATACGAGCATTTAAATCAAAGTGCGATTGCCAATCTAGAAATTTATTCAGTCTAAAAACCAAATGCCAAAACGCTAATGATTCTTTAAACATATCTTTGACGCACACAGCTGACTAGCGTCCGCCCTTAACCGGCACCACCAGCTCATCTCCAGGCTTGATGCCATAGAGCTGCCTGATGCTATTGATGTCGCGGCGGCTGAGCACAGAGATATAAGTCTGGTTGGCCGTAGGAAACATAATATCCCGGGTATTGGCACTGTGAGGCAATCCCAGTGCATGACCGACTTCATGGAGTGTCACTGCATCGATTTCACGAGGGTCTCTGTCTGGATCAAAAAAGACCTCTACTCGCGAAAATTTAAGTGTATCGGGCTCGCTAAAACTGGGGTCACGACTGGTTAAACCAAGCACACTATCATCAGCGCCATCACGTTTGCTTATGAGCATTTTGCAGACAATACGCGCATCCTTTTGATTGGGCACGATGCGGTAGCGCAGATAACCACCTGAGGCGTTGCGCCATTTGGCAAAGCTATCATTGACGGCTTGTTCAAATTGCGACTTGAATTTTTTTAGAGCCGGGTCCACCCAAACAGCGACACTAATAGGAAAGTCCGAGCGCAAAAACTTCTCAGTAAATTCTTGATCCTCGACATAGCTAAAAGCATATGGGTCGCCGTTTTCGCGGTAAGAAATGATTTTACGTTTAAAGCGATCGGCTCTAAAAGAATCAAGCGAAAAGGGATATTTTTTGATGATTTGATTGAGCACCATATTGGCGTCATTAAAACGTCCCATTGTCTCGTATACAGAAGCCATCTCAAAGCGAGCATCGTTATTGGCTGGATTTAAAGATGTGGCATCGCCAAAGTGTTCAAGCGCCTTTTGGAAGCGACCTTGCTTGAGCATTAGGCGACCAAGAGACATTTCGATTTGATAGCTTTTTTGATCAGGCTTGATTGCCTGCTCTAAAAGATCACTGGCTTCTTTGTATTTAAATTGGCGAGCCAGCGCTCGCGCTTGCATGATGGCAGCGGCATCGGTCTTGTGGCTGGCAGCAAAGAGCGGCGAGCCCACCTCAATGGGTGAGTTGGCCCAAGCAGGCAAAGCAGAGGCGATCTCGAACGAAATCGACAAAATCAATGAGAGCGCAGCAAAAGTGAATGTATACCTGTGCATACAAACAAATTAGCAGCTTTGAGCGATTTTGGCTCGCTCTAAATTACGAGCCAGGAGGTCCTAGATCGGTAACATCGAGCGCAGGTGCGGCAGTCTTAGAGGCTTTGGCTCTGGCATCTGCATCAGCCTTAGCCTTAGCAGCATCGGCTCTAGCTTTGGCATCAGCGTCAGCTTTGACTTTAGCAGCATCAGACTCAATCTTAGCTTTAGCAGCGGCGGCAGCAGCATCAGACTCAGTCTTAGCTTTAGCAGCGGCGGCAGCAGCATCGGCTTCGGCCTTAGCTTTAGCGACAGCATCATCCTTAGGTGCATCCGGGGCTACTCTAGCGGCATCAGCAGGTGCCTTTGGAGCTTCTGCCGGTGCTTTAGGAGCAGCGTCAGTTTTAGCAGCAGCGGCAGGAGGAGTTGATTCGACTAATGCCGGTTGACCAGGCTTGGCCTCTGGAGCGACCTTAGGAGCAGCATCTATAGCAGCTTGCGGACCACCGGGACGTGGGATTTCAGCGGCTGGCTTGGCTGCTGGATTTACTGGCGGCTTGACGTCCGTACCACCACTGCGACGGTCGTTAAAATTATCAACTGGTGGTGCAGCGGCAGCAGCAGCGGCAGCCTTACGTTTGGCTACTTCTTTGTCAAACTCATCGAGCTTAGCTTTAACTTGTTCCTGAGCCCACTCATCGGTGTGGACTCTTACAGGAGGCTGATCTCTCTTGAGGATATTGTCCGTATCGAGGCGACCAGTGCGACCATTGAGCTTGGCTATTTCTTCCGAGTATTTGACTACATTTTGTTCGCTAGCATCCTGACCGCTGGCGCGTAGCTCTCTACGAGCAATACGATCCCAGCCATCTCCTGCTTCAACTTTGCGCATTGTGCGTTCTTGATAGGTCTTAGCCAATTCTTGAGCATAAGCTTCGCGAGTCTTAGCCAGATCTTGCTCATTGATATCAGCTTTAAAATCAGGCACTTTAGGATCGGTGCGCACTTCCACTGGTCTTGGCGGCGGTGCTTCTGTCTGAGGAGGAGCAGCATCCACTGGTCGGGCTTGTGGTCGTACGTCACTAGTAGGCTCGACAGGTCTGCGCGGTGGTTGTTCACGGTTACGTGGCACCGGCTCATTGGGCTGTTGTTCGACTCGACGACCAGGCACTGGGGCTCCAGGCAACTGACCTTCACGTCCACGATTATCTCTGGGACGGTCATGCACTTCAGCAATTGCCGATTGTCTTGGCGGTGGCACTCTATCTGGTGAGGCTGCGGCAGCAGTACCATCAGACCGGCCATTTTTAAAGAGACTATCTGGATCTGATCCAAGAGTACGGGCCAGACGGTTGATATTGATATTGTCGTTATAAGTTGGACCATTCATATGGTCGCGGTTATTACCGTGGTCTGGACGCTCGCCACGCATGGCTTGCATCGCTGGTTTATCCCATTCATTGAGCATGCGACCGACAAGCTCTTTGTGAGGCAAATTAGGATCTGTATCAGCCAGTCTCAGATAAGACTCGAGACTCTTGCGACCAAACTGTCCGTCGGCATCACGGTCAAGTACATCGAGTCGGTTAAAGAGACTGTCAGCTCCACCATTTTTGTTGGCAAAGAGAACTTTGCTAAAGTCCTGTACGTCTTTGTTAGCCATGACAGCTCTGTCAGCTTCATAGCCTTCTCTCTGGCGATCATCGCGAGGCTTGTCGCGTTCTTCCAGAGCATTTTTAAGATCATGGCGAGTAATTACACCGCCCTTTTCATTTTGATACCATCTCTTGTCCTGCAAACTGGCAAAATTGTCAGTGAGATTTTGCAAAAATGCTCTCTCCAGAGCGTTGTTTGCTTTGTTAGGACTGACTTCGGAACGGTCTAAGCCTTTGTCACCGGCTTCGCCCTTATTATTTAGTCGGTCAAAATTTTCTTCGGCAAAAGTGCGAGCATGGTCGCCTAGTGTGCCACTGGCTTTGAGACCATCAATCACTTGCTTACTGTAGGCTTCCATATCAGCAGGCTTAGAAAAGGTCTGTGAAGCCCGGTTGAAATCATCCATGAGCGCATCATAGCCACCCTTGGATTTATCCGAACCGTCCGCAATCGCTTTATCAGCCTCGTCCTTAACGGAGGGCTTTACTGGCTTAACTTCATCCGACATTGAAACAACTCCTAATCTTATTTAGATAACGGTAGCGAGTGCTTCTTGCAATATTCCCGCAAAATGGCTTTTTTAAGACCACGCGGTAAGTGGGGGGAGGCAAGAGGGTGGTATATGCATCGTAAGCATGACAGAGGATCGGCCGCATGTCATTGGGAAAAATACGTACTAAGTCGGCTAGAGAGATTAAAATGGTGGGCGATGTCCATTATTCCGCCCAAAAAGCAGTTACCACCAATCACACTCAGCTCACTTGAGCCGTTCAGGCCCCAAGATGAGGAGGACAGTAAAGACCGCGGCATTTTTTACGCCACGGCTATGGCTGTTCTGGCGGGCAATATTCTCACAGCCTATATCAATTACTGCCAGTCGGCCGTCACTTTTACTGCCACTGGCAAGTTTCAACAGGCTACACCGGTGACTATCACCGAGGAGCAGTTTCGCAAAGCCGCTAAAGAAGTACAGACAATCTCGCTCTGGCTTACGATTTGCGAGACTTGTGGGGATGACATCCCTGACTGGTTTAGAGAATTTAGCTACAACTCGCTGAGAGCCAGCGATGAGCTAATCGACGAGCCCCTTTCAAAAGAGATTTTTCAGTTTTACCCGCTCGATATGGGGCTTGTACCCACAGTACAGTCAGTCTCGATGAATATCTGCCACAAGCTAGCCTTGGGCTCATCCAGGGTGGATGCCTCACTGGCTCTAGGGGATTTGCTGATGGAAGCAGACAGACAGCGCTCAGAGCTACTTAAATTTAGTCTGACTCAGTCACTGATGGTGCTTGACACATGGGTTGCCGAAGTCAAACCCGGTGCCTTTCAGCTCCAATATTAACTAGCCCGGATTGAAGGCAAAGAGGAAGGTAAAGACCAGGTTGTAGAGACCGTGGGCAATAATGGTCGTCGTTGTATTGGTAAAACGTCTGACGATGCCCATACCGCAGGACCAAATAGCAATTTGTAAAATCAAGACTGGCGACTGGCTAAACTGCGCGTGCAAAATACCATGCAAAAATGCTGCTGGCAAAATTCCCACCACTGGCTGAAAAGCGCCTCTGATCAGAGTTTCTTCGCCAACACCAGCACAAATAGCGGTCATAAGCGCCAAAAATGCAGCACCAGCAAGGTTGTTGGTGCCGGCAGAAAAAGTGCCAGAGTTGTAGCCCGAAATCTGGGTGGCAATATTGGGAGCGGCAGCATGAGTAAAATGAGCCCAGACCAAGTCATAAGTCGCACTCAAGATAACCACAGCCAGGGCAATAGCGATTTGCGGACCGGTGGGTTTGGCCCAACCAAGGCGGTGCACAAAAGTCTCCTTGAATCGGCGTGAGACCAGAATACCGCAGCCACACATCGAGACAAAAACCAGTCCCAGCCCGTTGTATTGCAATAACTGGTCAACCGGGATTGGCAGACCGGGCAAAGGGATGTTGGGCATATCAAAGGCGCGTTTGGATAAGTCAGTAGAGGACAGATAGACACCAAAACAAACGGCATAGCAAAAGAGTCCGTTCAAATGAGGCATAGACTCGGCTATAAAGATTTTATTAGTGACAATGGATTCGAATACTTTCATGCGGTGTCTCACTGGGCCAGTGATACAACGCAGACTGACAATGCCGTCAACTAGTGTAAAAACCCGACTGATCATCTGCCTAAAAGGCTTAAAGAGTAAGAGGAAGAAAAATATCGACATCCCAAGAGAGACTTGATTGGACCATTCGGTAGTGCTGGCGCCAATTACCATCGACATACCAAAGCCAGCAACAAAAAGCAAAATGATGCCGCGCAGGACAAACTCCAGCCAGCGAGCCTTGCGCGAACCATGGGCGATAAATCCCAGCACCGAGCAAATAATGATAAAAAATAGGTCCGGGGCCACAAAACACCTCTTAGACTAGAGAAATATATTGCTGAAAGCAGTTTTAATCTATTTTGACCATGGTAATATATTGTCAAGGTCCGAATATCTGGGTATCTTCTATCATAGGGGCAAAAATCCTGTTGAGCCTTTAACAAAGGCAAAATCCCAAAGAAGCTTTTCCAGAGAAAGCAGGTAAAACCCACTCTATTCTTTCGACTATTGAAGTAGAGGTAATTACAAAACAAATTGCTGGAACAAAAATAGTCGGTAGAAGGTCCTTTAAGACAAAGTTCGGAGGTATACACATTTAAGATGAAGAAACGTCTATTAACAGCGGCCTTGGTAGCCAGTGCATTCGGCGTTGGATCAGCCAGCTTTGCTAGCGGTCCAATTATGATTACACCGACCCCCATGCCCAAAACCACAGTAAGCGCCTCGGTCGCCACTGTGCCAACTCAAGTCAGCCTGCTTAAGACCTACAAATCGGTCCGCGCATTCTGGCTATCTCGCGCTCTCGTGAGATAAGCTTCGACTTAATTGTCCAAGCAACCGAACTCATCGAAGCCGCTCCCTCGGGGGCGGCTTCTTTATTACCTGGTTACGAAATCGGGTTGCCAGAGCCGCCGTACTCGGTACTTGCAGCAGCTGCCACGCCTAAAAACTCAGTAGTGACATTTTTGCCGCCGCCAAGGTTATTAAAAACAGCCCCGATTGTATAAATTGGCCCAAAGGGAAATCCCCACCAACCAAATATGAGCGAGATCAATGTATATGGAAGGCCTTTAACCAGAGCATTCTCACTTTTTTTGACAAAAGTAAGCTCGGAAGAACGCTTAAAAGTCATCACCAATATAGATATGCAGTATTCAAAGTAAACAAGCTTGGCACCGTTTTGCAGCTCCTGCTGCAGTTCTTCCTCGGAGAGCCCTTCCAGTCCAATAATTTTCACTTAAAAACCTCAGCTCAACGGTTACTATAACGATATGCCACAAACCAGGTATCCCTGCTTAATTTACCCGACAGCTACCTGAGGGCCAATGAATAAAAATCTACAGCAGTATGTGGACCGCTACAACAGACAGCGGCTCACTCTCGGTCTGCTCTCTCTTGGAATAGGATTGGTTATAGCTGTTTGCAATGAGCGCTATGCCTACAACGCTTTATTTGGACCGTTTCCAATTACAGGGCAAGAATTAGCTCAAATCAAAGACATCTATAAATCACGCAAATATTTTGTCATTGTGCAGGGGCGTGGACTGATTAACAGTAGCATTGGCTGGGTCAGAGTCAAACGCAACCGTACCGACAAAAGCATTCAATCTGAGACCCCAACAGACTTTTTGCAACTACTTATCGTGGACAATTATATTTTGCCGCTCAAAGTAGCGACTCTGGGCAAAAACCCCATTGTCATAGGCGAGCTCTCACCTCCCGAAAAAGAACTGACTGATACTCTGGTGGAAGAACTGGGTCCAGAAGGCGCCAGCCATCTTTTGCCTTTGCAACTAGAAAACGGCAATTCATTTAAAGCCATGTTGTTCTTTTATTTTGCTGCCCTGATTACACTGGGTGGTATGGGAGCGACAAAACTCCTGCAGATATTTGTCCTCTGGAAAGACCCCGAAAACCATCCGCTGGGCAAAGCCATCGCCAAGCTGGGTAGCTACAACACAATGCGCCTGGCTGTGGATGAAGACTTTGACAGTGGCAGCGAAGTGCTGGGCTCGGGGCTTGCCACTATCTCTAAAAAATGGGTGCTTTTAACTGTCAAAAACAAACCAGTCTTTATCCCCATCCATAATCTGGTCTGGGGATACGGTGCCAGGGCCAAAGAGACCACCAACTTTGTCACCTCATCAAGTTTTTCGCTAGTGCTATGCACCTCTGATGGCCAGGAGCTACAGCTCTCTTTGCCCGATAAAGACACCAACGCTTTACTCACAGCCCTGATGGAGAGAGCACCTTGGATGATCGTGGGCTTTGATGGCAAAACAGCATTGCGTTGGAACGCGCACAAAAAGACAGTTATTGCCGAAGTAGAACAAAAACGCGATCAGCTTTTAAAAGACCAGGCCTGACTATTTGCCAATGCGGATAACGACTTCATCGGGGCCAGCGAGATTGAGCCTCTCTCTAGCCAGACGCTCAATACCCGATGATGACTTATAACTGGTCAAACCATCACGCAGTTCTTTGTTGATTTCTTCTGCTTGTCTCTGTCCTTCTTTGAGGACTATGGCTTGTTTATGCAAAAAGACCTGTCTTTGAGCTGAGCTATAAATCGCTCTGCCAGCCTGAAAGACCGCCACTCCAGTAATTGCCATAACGACGAGATGCCGTACAGTTCTGCCCTTGAGGTTAAAGTTCATTCCCACTTAGACGCTGGCTCCTACTTTGTTTGGTTTTTCACCGGCGGGCTCATCAAACCCTATAAGAATTTCCTGTATTTGGCGTTTGAAGTCAAGCATGAGAGCATCAATTAATTCTTCGGAAGTACCCTCACCAGATACACGAATGACTGGCTCAGTGCCCGAGGGACGAATCAATAGCCAGTTATCCTGGTCATGGTAGAGCTTTAGCCCATCAAGTTGGCCAACGCGCTCCAGAGGCTTGCCAGCTAGCTCTGTGATGGGATTTTTAGTGAGATGCTCAAGTAAAAGCTTTTGCGTACGAGCAGTAAGATGCAAGTCGTCGCGTCTTTGATAAAACTTTATTCCCACTTCAGTCTCCAGAGCCTTCCAGATTTCAGGCAGGGTGCGCCCTTCGTATGCCAGCATTTCGATTACTAGCAAGTTAGCAAGGATGCCATCTTTTTCTGGGATATGCCCCTTAATTGAGACACCGCCTGACTCTTCACCACCAATCAAAACATCTTCAGTGCGCATTTTTTCGCCAATATATTTAAAGCCCACTGGTGTCTCGATAATTGGCAGATCGTATTTGGCAGCCACATGATCAAGCATATGAGTGGTGGCCACGGTGCGCACGATAGCGCCTTTGAGTCCGTGATTTTTGTGCAGGTGTCTGGTCAATAGACAGAGCAATTGATTGGGAGTAAAGAAGTTGCCTTTGTTGTCTACCACCGCAAAGCGGTCGGCATCTCCATCCGTAGCAATACCGAGGTTAAACTTCTCGGCTTTGACCATAGCACTTAGCTCTTTGAGAAACTCCGGCTTTGGCTCCGGCATGCCACCGCCAAAGAGGGGATCGCGCACAGCGTGCAGGGACTTGTGATAGAGACCGGACTTATCCAGGAGCTTGTCCATATATCCGCGACTAGTGCTATAAAGGGCATCATAAGCCACTTTAAGACCAGACTGACCAATTTTCTTCCAGTCCACCATTTTTTCTAGTGCCGCCATATACGGTGCACTAGCATCAAAGATCTCTGGTTTATCCGCAGCAAGCGGAATAGGACTGGGACAGTGCTCGAGGTTTTGTACTATTTGCTTGGTGATATCAGTTGTGGCAGGTCCGGCATAAGGCGGTATGTACTTAACACCGCAATACTCGGGCGGATTGTGACTGGCAGTAAATTGCAGAGCACCACCTGTAGCCTCAGCTTGAGTAGCCCAGGCGATACAGGGCGTAGGGATATCGCGCTTAGCAAGGCGCACAGTCAGTCCCATTGCCATAAGCACACGAGCAGCACGATCAGCAAAGCTATCTGCTAAAAAGCGTGTGTCATAGCCAATCAGCACAGGCAAATTGGCATGGGCACCATGGGCATATGTGTCTTTGATATAGTGCCCGATGGCGTAGCTAACTCGCTCGACATTGGCAAAAGTAAAGTCTTCAGCGATGATAGCGCGCCAGCCGTCTGTGCCAAATTTGATTTGTTCAGTCATTTTCTTTCCTTAGCAAAGCCTACAAAGCCGCCAGATAATTACCCACATATTCGCGCAGCGACTCCCAGGCTGTGCCAGCCTGACGGCGGCCCCAGTGTTTGTCCACTACAGATTTTGTACCAGGTGGCAGTACACCACTTGGTCTCAATTGCTCAAGATCGCTATCCGAATCAAAACCAATCACCGAGCCATCTCGCCCATAAAAACGATAGCTACCAGAGCCAGTCTGGATGCGGGGCTGCTCGCTAGCAACTTTACCGACCGGGCTAAAGCGTGTAGCCATGCGAAAACCATCAACACTAAATAGCGCTGTCATTGAGACCCAGCGCCCGTACTCGTCAGCCAAAAGACGTCGCTCAATATGCACTGAGCGCACCAGATCTAGACTCCAGAATTGTCCATCTTCGCGGGCAATAGAAACACAACCAAAGGGATCGACTTGCATCGACTCACCTTGCGCTTTGACGCGGCCCATAGCATCTCTCACCAGCACACCATGCTTGTCTGACTCAGCACGTGAAATAATCCGTCCTTGACTGTCGATGCGGACAAAAGAGTTGAGGTGTCCGTTTTTGTCATAATAAAATTCCAGACGACTGCCATCGGTGGAGATGATTTCTTTGACTCGGCCCACAGCGTCTTTGACTAGACTGGTGCCACTAGGAAAAGTTTCCAGACGCTCACCACTTGTGCCCTGTCGTATTTCGATTTTGCTTTTGGGACTAAAAGTAGCAGCCGGACGAGTCTCTTTAGAGACCACTGGACTGACTTGATGACGCACCCAGTCTGGCTTTGACTCGGGCAAGTCATACTGCGCTTTGGGCATATAGACAAAGTCTTCGCTCTCGCTATCAAAATCATCATCACCGCTACCAGCCTCGCTTTGTGAGGCAGTAAGCAAATCGCTAGAGGGTGATTGTCGACCAGCTTTGAGCCAGCTATCAAGCATGCGAGCCGCTCTGGAGCTTGATTGCTGACCGAGCACAGTATCGTTTTCGAGTAGTGAGCGCTCGGCTACGTACGCATTTTGACTAAGATAATCGAGCAGCCGTTGTCTAAAAGAGTTTTCACCAATGCTCGATTTGACCGTGCGACTGGCCAAAGGCTGCATACGCTGAGCACGCCCCTGCGCTCTAAGCGAGTGGCGTGGACCGGCTGAAATGATGGGTGGAGAGGGCATCTTGGCCTAGGGTTTTGACCCCTGGTGCGTTTCCAGACTGCTTTGCATAACAAAACAGCCGCCCGATTGTAGCATTTATAACTTGAAATCTAGTGAAAACCCGCTCAGATAGCGAATCCGGTCAAAAGACTAGTCTTTACGATATGTGGGAGATTGAGTATCGAGCCAGCCTCTGACCTGCAGAGATTCAGCCATTTTGACCCCGGTCATGCGTTCGTCATACATGGCAACACAAAATTGACCCATGTTGATTTGACCGCGGGCAAGCAATATTTCAGCAAGCTGCAAACTGGCCATTTCGGACTCAGTGACATAACCAGCCGACAATACCAACTCAGCTAAAGAAACATCAGGGAAACTGCGCATCTGGTTGGTAAGAGCCTGCACTTCAGCCGCTCCCACAAACTGCGCTTCTTTCATAAGTTCCACAAGCATCGGCAAAGGCTGATGCACAATGGGTTGAGTTGTAACCATAAGTGGCTGAGGAGGACGTACTTCCTGCGCCGCCATTAGCTCAAAAGTACCGTCATCAGGGATGTTACTTGAGGCAATCAGCTCAGCGCGGCTGACAATCAAGTCATGCGAGAGGCGCAATCTAGGCTTACGCAGGACAAAGCCAGCATCGAGCACATGGTAGTACTCCTGGCGCAATTCTTTGGGATTGTACTGGCGCAAAAACTGCTTAGCTGCCTTAAAAAAGCCGGCTACGACAATTGATGGCGGCACATCGCAGTCAATACCAAGATCCTGGTAATGATTGCGAGGCAATTCTTTTTGATTGGGTCTTAAATCTGGCACAAGGTCAGGAAAGAGCTGATATAGCTCACTGCAAGAATTGACCTGACCCGGGACATCATTGTCAGCCCAACTTGCTCTTAAAGCCGCGCACAAAATCTGGCTTTCCAGCTCGATCCTGTTTGCTCCACCTGTATCAGCCATGACTGTGGACCGCCTCTCCCCTAATTCTTCTCGATGTCAAATGTAAGCTCAGTATGACCAACCCGTACTTTATCGCCAGCCGAAAGGACCTGACGCTTGACGATAGGGTGACCATTGAGCAAAGAGCCGTTGGTAGAGCCGAGGTCTTCAATCCAAAAATCACCATCTTCGAAGGTGATCCAGGCATGGTGCCTTGAGGTAAAGGTATCATCGGGAATAACCACTTGATTGGATGGGTCTCTTCCAATCTTCACTTTTGAGCTTTTGAGACAGTATCTCTGACCGGTTTTTTGTACAACAACCACCACCGAGTGTTGAATCGGCTCATCGGCGACTTTGGAATCTGATTGCTTGAGATAGTCAAGCTGGAGACTCTTCAAGTCCAGATCCGTGACTGTAGCGCAATAAACACAGCGGGTCCCAACCGGAGTGGGACGTCCACAACTGGGACAAGGTTCAGTATTTTCAGGCATGCGACTCCTAACCTAACCCACGAAACCCTTGATTACCAAACGGGCTTCAACGCTACAGAGCTATTATACGCATCCATCTCCGCTACTAAATTATGTTGAAGAGCAAATAAAGATTCTTGGAGCAAAATCTCGCTTACACCCATTGGTCAGCCCGGCAAATCACACGATATAGAGAAGGATATTTGCTCTTTGCCCGACAAAAGACTGACTCTAACGGCAGAGCTTATATTTGGTCCTTAATTTGCGCAGCCAGGCTAAGGGGTGGTCAAAAGCCCCCAAAATTGGCAAAAATCACTGACAAAAGACTAGGCGCTAGCAATTTGGGCGACGTCGTCGTCCTTAGCCACATCGTCCTCGCCACCTTTGCGAGTGCGGAAGCAATATGTGCAATAAACAGGCTTATAACCCTTGGGCTGAAATGGCACACGAGTGGGAGAGCCACACTCGGCACAGGCGACCTCAGCTGTGCGACCAGGATCGTCGCCATTGCGCTGCACTCTCATCAATATACGGCAGTTGGGGCAACGCTTGGGCTCATTAACCAAGCCTTTAGTGCTAAAAAATTCTTGCTCGCCGGCCGAAAAGACAAAAGTCTTACTGCAGTCTCTGCAAATAATGTCCTTATCCTGGAAAACCATAGCGTGCCACCTGTGATATGGGGGTTTCCTTAGTTGCGCCTGGAGCGAAGCTCATAGTAACTGAGGGCTGCCAACAGAAGATTCAATATCGCCATGCTACCACAAGAGACATAATGCGGGATATCCAGGATGACGGCTCTAAGGGAATCACCATAGAAATATGGCAATCTCCATATCGGAACGTGCATGACGAATTCTTCCCAAACCGTTAATTACTGGGCAATCTGGTAACCACGCGAGTATGCTCCAATTGTCAAAGGCGCAACGCGACCACTATAAAACGCAGCACTGGCAACCATTGCAGCATTATCGGTACAGAGCGACA
>Ga0075163_10003705_pt1 | contig 20545 bp, 14 predicted proteins | sample JI1023141ADNA_FD_71478 | JGI IMG/M metagenome (GOLD analysis project Ga0075163, IMG submission 71478) | Wastewater effluent complex algal communities from Wisconsin, to seasonally profile nutrient transformation and Carbon sequestration -... | ecosystem: Engineered > WWTP > Effluent > Algae... | reverse complement strand
TGCATCCATGACCAGTCCCACAACACTCACGGCGGCCGACGCAACGGGACGGCACAGCACGGGCAGCGGCGCCACGTGCTCAGGCTCGGCCAGGTGCACTTGCAGCTGACTCGAAATGCGCAGCGCCCGCTCGCCGGATGCACAGCGGAAGACGATCAAGCGCTCGATTGCGCTTGGGTCTTTGTTATCTTCAACCTCCGAACCTGCATCTAGCGGCGGCGCTCCTTGCCACTCGCCGGGCAGAATGATCCGCGCGACCTGTGAGGCGCGGATCGCCCAGGGACGCTCCGCATCCTGCATCACCAGAAACGACACCCGCGCCTGGTCCGTGGCTTGCTCGCTCATGCCCTGGCGCTCGTCGCTGTGCGGGTTGCCTGCGCGATCAGTGAAGGCAGATCCAGGAGCGCGAACACATCCCGCTCCAAGCGCACCTCTTCGCGAGCCAGAGGATGTCCGGTTGCGTGGGCGTTAAACACTTGGACGTCCTCAACTGCTTGAACCTCACGCACGTCATCCACAGGAATCGCAACCGCGCAGTCGTGAGCACGGGCGATGAGGGTGCGATGGCGGCGCTCAGCGGCTCGCAGCGGCGCTGCGGTGGGAAGCCCGGCGGCCAGATCCAGCACGGCTACCGCCCGTCCGCGAAAGGCCATGACGCCGGGCCACTGACGAGGCGCAGCCGGCACGCGCATCCAGTGCTGCTCGCCGAGAATCTGTTCGACCCAGATCGCATCCAGGGCAAACCAGAGCTGCTGGATGCGGAAGGCCACCAGGTTTCTCATGTCGACTCTCCTTCCACGGCTCGGACGATCCCAGCGTGCAGCTGGTTCCAATCTCATTGTGGATGGAGAACAGGCTGAAACCCTGACGCCAGGATTACGATTTCGTCATCTGGCGGATCGCGTCGTGAAGGAGCAACAGCGACGGCATCGGCACGTGTGCCGCCAGCTGAACAAGTGTGCGTGGGATCTGCGTGCGCGCAGCTGCAAAGATGCAATGCGCCGAGAGTCGAAGGGGCGCTACAACGTCTTAAGATATTCGATCACAGCGAGCCGATCCGCTGCGCTCAGCGCATCGCCGAACTGATGTCCGCTGTTCGAATAGCCAGACAAGGTCGTGTCGTAGATGCGCGCGGCCTGCGTTGCGCTCGGCTCTGCCTGCTGCCCGTGATCCACCACCGTGAAGCGCCAGCCGAGCGTCGCCGGATCGTAGTCCTTGCTGTCCATGGTGCGCGTCCAGTAGCGCGGCCGGGTGCCGCTCTCCAGCAGCGCGGCGATGGTTGGCACAGATCCATTGTGCAGATAGGGAGCCGTGGCCCAGATGCCATCCAGAGGCGGCGCGATGTAGCCCTTGGCCGGCATCAGCTTTGCGATCTGTCCGTAGAAGGATCCGTTGAACCAGTCCACAAACGGCCCCGCGAACTGGCCGGCGCCCTGCACGAGCAGCGGATCGGTTCCAACCTCTGCGATGCCAATCACCAGGTTTGGATAGCTGCCGGCATCCGCTCCACTGGCATAGGTTCCATGACAGCGCGAGCACTGCGCATTGAAGACGCCGCGGCCCTGCGCTGCGAGCGTGCTGTCGATCGGGAACGGGTAGCGCGGCGGCTGTAGCGAGTAGATATAGGCGCGCACATCCGGGAAATAGGCATCGATGGCCTGCGCCTCCTCCACCGTGTCCACGCACAGAGTCGATGCGGTCATCATGATGCGCGCGTGATCGCCGCGACCGGCCGCATCGTAGAACATCGCGTGCTTTTTCTGCATGCGCCACCAGGGCGGAGTGTCGACGGGCACCACCAGATTGTCGGGCAGTGGCAGCAGCGGCTCGTCGGACCAGGCCAGCGTCTTGCGATCGCGATGCGCAAACAGCACGCCAGCCAGGTTGTCCGCGGTGTTTACGCCAATGGTGCTGGCGGTTGAGTAGGGCGCCACGGTCTCCATGCGCTTGACGAACTTGCTCCACTCCATGCGCTCGACCGGATCCGTGATCAGGCCGCCCGCGAGCCGCGCCGACACCGACTGATCCTGCGTCATATCGATGGTGGAGTCGCCCAGTCCAACGATCAGCTTGCCGTTGACGCTGCCGGCATGGCAGGCCAGGCAGTTTGGCGACACGACCTCAACGCCGCTGCGCGTGGTGAAGGCAGTCAGGTAGTACGGCAGCTCGGCGTTCTTGCCCTCGCGCCCCGGCAGCCGCTCGCTCTGCGGAGCCGGCGAAAAGACCTTGAAGTAGGCCGAGCTGGGAATGCCGCAGCCCACATACCCCTCGTTGACCAGCGCCCGATATCCCTTCATGGGATCGCCGGCGCGCTGCGCGTCTGCGGCGACAAAACCAAGCCGCTCATCTTCGGGCAGCTCCGCTGGCCCCTGGTCACCACAGGCCATCAGCAGAGAAAAAGGAAGCACCACAGGCGAGCAGTTTCGCAGCATGAGCAAACCTCCAACGAAGCCATATCGCAGGCCCACGCCAGATACAAGCGCGGCCGACCTGCGGAAATCACTAATAGGGCGCCGGGGTCCAGGCCGGCGGGTACAGGATGTAGGCGGTGCGATGCGAGTGCGCCCACGCGGCTTCCAGGGCTGCGCGCGGGTAGAGCAGCTGCACCGAAGCGTCATCTCTGGCCGCGGGATCGTTGACCAGCACATCGCCGTTGCGGTCAAAGCCGCGCACCACGATCAGGTGGCCGTTGGTCTTGGAGATGGGCGCCCCGGGCAGCTCACCGGCCTTGAACGCGATGCTGATGATGATCGGCACACCCTTTTTGATCCACGCCTCGGCCTGGCTGAAGGAATAGAGCCGCGTGATGTAGCCGACCAGCCCGAAGTTCGCAGCGTAGGCCGTATTGAAGGGCCAGTTGCCCGTGCCCTGATACACCCAGTCATAACAGCCGGCCGCGGCATCGGGCACGGTCTGGTTGAGCTGGCCCTCGCCCAGCATGTGGCTCCAGTACGCCATCACCATGCTGGTCGAGGTCGGGCTGCACCAGACCTCGCCACCGCCGCCATACTGCGCATACTCTGGCTTCTTGTACTCTGGCAGCTCCTGCGAGCGTCCCGGCACCGGCAGGATCGTGCCCCAGACCGACTGATCCGCAGGCGGATTTGGATAGCCCGTCAGATCCCGCGAGGCCACCGCAGAGATCAGCCGCAGCGACGGAGAAACCTCGGCCTTTGCAGAGAACAGCGTGACGCCGAGCTGATACGACGCAGCCTTCTTGCCATTGCGCAGCGCGAACGTATCGGTGTCCACAAAGCCGGTGTCATCCGCCGCGACCTTGATGCTGTGGCGCTTCACGGTTGCAGGATCGCTGCTCCAGACTGGCAGGCGATACCAGCTGCTCCAGCTGCCGTCGATCTTGGCGCGCACGCGGATCTCCAGCCACGTCCCGGCCGGGGTGCTTGCGTTCCACGATGCAATCAGGTGATCGATGGGCAGTCGCGTGGTCACTTCCGGCGAGCTCAAGGTGCCGTAATAGAAGCTGCCGCCGTTGTAATAGGTCACGCCTGCGGGCAGTCCGGCCGGCATCGGATCGGTGCCAGCGCACAGTCCGGCGGTCGCATCAAAGCTCGCAGCGCCCCCATCGATGTCGTCGGCCGCGCAGGTCAGCGCGCTGCCGCGGCTGGGCGCCAGCTCCACCTTGGCCCCTGCCCCGCCCCCACCTACCGGTGTGACCGCAACGCCGCTCTGCGTCCATGCGGAAAAATCGGTGGCGCTCTTTTGCAGCCACAGCTCGTTGTACTGAAGGTTGGGATCCGGCGGCATCACCTGCGGCGGCATCAGATCCGCGCCCAGGTCCGGCTGCGGCTGCTCGCTGGCTGGCGGCGTCTCCATTTGCAGCGGCGGTTGCATGTCCATGCAGCCCGCAGAGCAGATGAGGATCAGGCCCACGTTCAAGCGAGTCCACAGCAGAGATCCAAGTTTCAGTGCAGAGCGCATGAGCCGTCCTTCGATGTTCAGGTGGTTTTGTCCTGGGCCGCCGCCGCCCGCCTTTTTGGATGAGGCAGGTCGCGCGACCGCCAGCCTGGAAAAGGCGCCCACCATATCACACACAAAAAATAATCGAGCAGAGCCGTTCCCATCCTCAGGGGCCCGACTCTTCTTATATTGAGTATTTAGGCCCGATTGCCCATATCGCCACAGCTCATCTGTGTCTTTAGAATACCTATTGGCTTTATTGAATCGTTACCGCTTCGCAACATATCGCGAGGCCAATCCCGCTCTGGGCCGAAGCTAGATAACAATTTTCACAGTCGCTGCCGCCACTTCGAGGACAGCTGTAGACAACCGTTTCCCGCGCATCGTACTATCGAAAACTCCAGGTTTTGCGTATACGCCAATCGTCGCTCTATTGATTAGGCTGGCGATTGGTCTGGCATTGGGTCTGGCATTGAGTCTGGCGGGGGGCCATGCGCGTCATGGCCCCAGCTCATTCACTGATTGGAACGAGGTGCTAAAGCATGTCACTTGCTCCTACGTCCCGAATACCGCAAGGGGAGCCCCCTTCGCCCTCGCCCGCGCGCCCGCTGCAAGTCATGGCAGCAGCCGCGCTCCTATTAGGCACCCTGAGCAGCGGCTGCGGCTCGGGCGAGTGCCTGAGCAACAATCAGTTCTACGAGCAGGAGGTCTTTGCCAAGGTCGTCGGCCAGATCTGCCTCAAGTGTCACGCGCCCGAGGGCGTGGCCGCATCCATGAACGCCAAGTTCCTCCAGTACTCGCAGGTGGTGCCGGGCTTTCTGGATCTGAACCTCGCCAACATCACCGAGGTCGCCAAGCTCCAATATGACGGCACCTCCGAGCTGCTGCTCAAGCCGACCGGCAACCTCAATCACGGCGGCGGCCATGTGATCGACGAGGGCAGCGAGCAGTACAAGATCCTCGCGCAGATGGTCGAGCGCGCCAGCAAGCCCGTGACCTGCGACGGTCAGAACATGACCGCATCGTCGAACAACGTCACGGTGCTGAGCCCGGTCGACACGCTGCGCAAGGCCACCTTGCAGCTGGCCGGACGCCTGCCGACTGAAGCCGAGCTCACCAGCGTGGGCACCGGCGGCGAGGATGCGCTGAGCGCAGCGCTCGACGGCATCATGACCGAGGACGCCTTCTACACGCGCTTAAAGGAGATCTATAACGATGTGCTCCTCACCGCGCGCTACAACAACCAGGGGCTGAACCTCCTCGACGAGAACGACTATCCGGGCAAGTACTGGTATAACCCGACCAAGCTGCCCGACAACATGCTCACCGCGATGCAGGTGACGCAGCGCCAGTGGTCTGACTACGGCATCTCGGCCGAAGCGCTGGAGCTCATCGCCTATGTTGCGCGCAACAACAAGCCGTTCAGCGAGATCCTGACCGCGGACTACACGGTCGTGAATCCCTACTCGGCGCGCGTCTACGGTCAGGATCCGGCCACGCTCGGCTTCGGCAGCCTGACCAACTACTACGAGTTCCGTCCGGCCAAGGTGTCGATCATGCAGGGCGGCAACGCGCTGCCGCTGCCGCACGCGGGCGTGCTGACAACGCCGGTGTTCCTCAGCCGCTATCCCACCACGGCGACCAACGTGAACCGCGCCCGCGCGCGCCGCACGTTCCAGTTCTTCCTGGCCACCGACATCCTGGCGCTGGCCGATCGACCGGTGGATCCGTCGTCGGTGGTGAGCACGGTTCCGACCCGCGACGATCCGAACTGCAGCCAGTGCCACAAGATCATCGATCCGGTCGCAAGCACGTTCCAGAAGTTCGATAACTCGGGCCGCTTCATGCCCATGCTCGCCTGGTCGCAGGCGATGCCGCAGCCCGGCTTCAACAATCAGACGCTCGACAACGTGGGGCAGTATCCGCAGGCGTTGCAGTGGCTGACCGGCCGGCTGGTGCAGGATCCGCGCTTTGCGGTGTCGGCCTTCAACATCATCTACAAGGGCATCACCGGTCACGATCCGGCTCAGTACCCCACTGCCGGTGATCCGGAGTTCGCGGACAAGCAGAGCGCGTGGCAGGAGCAGAACCGCATCACGCAGGCGATCCTGGCCAGCTACAACAGCGGCAACCAGAACGTGAAGCTGCTGTTCAAGGGCATCATCCTGACCGCCATCTACCGCGGCGTCGGCTCGCACGATCTGCACCCGGCGCAGGCGCAGATCTTCGGCACCGGACAGCTGCTCACTCCCGAGCTGCTGGCGCGCAAGATCACCGCGACGCTGGGCATCCACTGGTGGCGCTACGACAAGCAGGACATCCTGCCCACCGACTACAATGTGCTGTACGGCGGCATCGACTCGACCAACGTGACGCGGCGCCTGACCTCGCCCAATGGAATCATCAACGCCGTCAGCCAGCGCATGGCCACCGAGATGTCGTGCCAGGCCACGGCGTGGGACTTCACCCAGGCGCAGGCCCAGCGCAAGCTGTTCAAGTTCGTGAACGTCAGCCAGACGCCGGAGGACGACAACGGCTATCCGATTCCGGAGTCGCAGGTGAACATCCGCAAGAACATCCAGTACCTGCATCAGCGGCTGCTGGGCGAGGATCTGGACATCAACTCGCCCGAGATCGAGCGCACGTTCCAGCTGTTCCTGCTGACCTGGCGCGAGGTGCAGGCCAACGCCCGTGCTGCCAAGGCTGCGGGCAAGAACGATCCCAACCTGGTGTACGACTGCCAGGGCCGGTGGAACCGCGAGACTGGCGATGCCCTGATGGCGAACCAGATTGTCGTGAGCAACGACAATTACTTCACCGTGCGGTCGTGGATGGCCGTGCTGACGTATCTCTTGATGGACTACCGGTTCCTATATGAATGACCCCCGCTCAAGGCTGAGCCAGGCTGAGCATGAATAGGAGATCGCAAATGGATCGCCGAACATTCCTGAAGTTTGCCGCGACAAGCGGGGTCGCTTTGATGGCGCCGACGTCCTTTGAAAACAGGGCGCGCGCCGCTGCACAGTACGGAGGCCCGTACTTTCTGCTGATTCACGCTGGCGGCGGCTGGGACCCGACGCTGCTGTGCGACCCCAAGGGCAGCGATGGTCCCACGCCCAACATCAACAAGACCTTTACCCGCGCGCAGATCGGACAGTCGGGGCCGATCAAATATGCGCCGCTCACCGGCATGCCCAGCGGCATGGCGTACAGCTCGCAGGCCTTCTTTCAGAAGTATCAGAACAAGCTCTGCATCGTAAACGGCATCGACACCACCACCGCCAACCACGACACCGGCACCCGCTATGTGTGGAGCGGCGGCACCGCCGATGGCTTCCCATCGTTTGCAGCTGTGGTCGCTGCGGCCAAGACTCCGGGCAACCCGCTGGGCTACATATCGAGCGGCGGCTACGAGTCCACCGGCGGCCTGATCTCGCTTACGCGCCTGGGCAGCGTGGGCCTGGTTCAGCGCATCGCCAATCCCAACATGATCGATCCCGGCAACCGGCCGGATCAGTACCACACGACCAACACGTGGAACCGCATCTCGCAGATGCAGCGCGAGCGCCTGGACGACATGCAGCAGCGGCAGACCCTGCCGCGACTTGGCGCCAGCACCTCTGCGCTCTATATGACCCGCAGCGCCGACAACACGCTGCCGATGCTGGCCGCGGCACTGCCCACCCAGGCCCAGATCAACGCCGCCAACTCCGAGCAGTCGGGCCTGTACTCGCAGGCGCTGATCGCGCTTGCGGGCTTCAAGACCGGGCTCGCTGTGGCCGCGACGATCAGCCCGTTCCTGGGGTTTGACACGCACGGAAATCACGACAACACCCATCAGCCGAACATGCTGTCGCTGCTCTACGGAGTTGATCAGATCATGCAGGAGCTGGTGCGCCAGGGACTCGACAGCCAGGTCGTGGTGATCATGGGATCGGACTTCGGCCGCACACCGGTCTACAACGCCGGCAACGGCAAGGATCACTGGAACATCACCAGCATGATGTTTATGGGTCCCGGCATCAAAGGCAATCAGGTCGTGGGCTCCACCGACGACAGCTTCCATGCCAATACGGTCAATCCGTCCAGCCTCCAGGCTGACAAGGGCGGCGTGCGCATCCGCTGCGACCACGTTCAAAAGGCGCTGCGCAAGCTCGCCGGAATCTCCGACAGCGACGGGGCGCACAAGTACCCGCTGGGCGCTGAGGACATGCCGCTCTTCACCTAGTTCTTGCTCCAACTGAACGAGGACTCCCGTCATGCGTCCACTTCACGCGAGCCTTTGGCTCAAGCGCCTCGCCGCGCTGCTGCTCCTGGGAGCCGCTGCCTGCGGCTCCAGCGAGATGGCGGCCGACTGCATGTCCATGCCGCGGAGCTGCGGCGCGGGCACGACCTGCTGGCCCACGGACATGGCCGGCGCGTTTCAGTGCCTGGCCAGCAAACCGTATGCTCCGCTCGGCACCGAATGCGCGATCCTCGTAGGGCTGACCACCTGCGCGGACAGCCTGATCTGCGCGCCCATGACCGGCCAGAATGGCGCCAAGACCAACCGCTGCACGCAGTACTGTGACAGCGGCGCCTCCTGCCCGAACGGCGCCACCTGCACGCCCATCGCGCTGTTCGCCGGCAGCCCCGAGATCCCCGTCTGCATCCTTCCGCCCCCCACCTAGCAGGCTGTTGCCAAAGGTCAAAGCATCCCCTCTCCCGCGAGCGGGAGAAGAGACGCGGCCGACTTTCGCAACGGACTGCTAGACCTGGCAGGCGTCGGCTGACCGGGACTGTTGCGCCGGCACTTTTGTTCCGTCTTCGACCTGCTGTTCGCATAGAATGCTGCGCATGAAAAACACGCATCTGCTCGCTTGTGCGCTCCTGTTTGGCGCTGCCTGTGGCGGCACCTCGACTGCTCCTGCCACGCTCACCGAGGTCAAGACCTCGGTCTTCAAGCCCTCTTGCACGCTGTCGTCCTGCCACGACGCCAGCTCCAAGATGGGCAGCCTGGATCTGGTCACCAACCCCTATGCCGCGCTGATCAACGTGGCATCAGTGCAGGCTGGGGCCGCCAACGAAGGGCTCAAGCGCGTGGTGCCCGGCGACCTTCAGAAGAGCTTCCTCAACATCAAGGTCACGCTGAGCTCCGCCGAAGATCCCAAGTACGGCGGCCGCATGCCCGACACCGGTCAGACGCTCGACGCGAATCAGCTGAACATCCTCCAGGGCTGGATCCTCGCCGGCGCTCCGAACAACTGATCGCCGCCCCGCCTGCCGCTCCGCTCCCGCCTCGCTCGCACAAATCCGCTTCCGCCGCTGCGCTGGGTGCACATGGACATGCATGAGGTCCCAGGTGCGCGGATGCGCTCTTGAGCTCAAGAGCACCGCACAGAACCTACTCGCATCCGTCGCCCACGGGCGAGCCAACGCAGCCGACAAGCAGTATACTGTGCAGGCGCGCGCCAGCTGCCGACTCCAGGACAGCTGCCGCAGGAGATCGCAAGGTGAAGGTGTCGATGGGCGAGCACAAGACAAAGGACTTGCCGGCGCTTACGCCGTCGCAAGTGGTGGCGATCGTGGGCCGCGAGTTCCCAGAGCTCGAACCGGTCTACGCCGAGGAGCTGGCCTCCGGCTTGAACTGCCACGCCTTCGTCATCAACAAGCAGTGGGTATTCCGCTTTCCGATTCATGCCACGGCCGCGGCCGAGCTTGCGCAGGAGCTGGCGGTGCTGCCGCTGCTGCAGCCGCATCTGCCGCTGCCCATTCCCGACTATCGCTACACCGGCACCCCTAGCTCTGAGTTTCCCTGGCTCTATGCCGGCTACCCCAAGCTGCCGGGCACGCCCGCGCTGGAGCTGCGCGATCTCCACATCGACATCGCCCGGCTGGGTGCTGAGCTCGGCCATTTTCTCGACACGCTGCACGGCCTGCCAGTCACTGATCTGATGCGGGCCGGACTGCGCCTGCGCCCCACTGGATATCATCAGCCGCGGGTGCTATGGCAGCGCGCACGCCATCAGCTCTCAACGCTGACGCCGCACCTTCCGGCCTCGCTGCTACCGCGCTGCGCGCGCCTTCTGGAGGCCTCGCGCCTGCCCGCTGCGTGGCCCTTGCCACCGCGCCTCGTGCATGCGGATCTGTCCATGGAGCACATCCTGCTCAGCAGGACCGAGCACACCGACGCATTCGAGATCACGGGCGTCATCGACTGGGGCGCGACCAACCTCGGCGATCCGGCAGTGGACTTCACGGGCCTGTATCACTGGATGGGCGAGCCGCTGGTGCGCGCCGCGCTGGTGACCTATTCGCTGTCGCTCGCCGATGAAGAGGAGTTCCTCGATCGGGTGCGCTTCTACACGCTGTGCACCGGCCTGCACGAGCTGGGCTTCGGCCTGCACACGGGCCGCGCCGAGCACATTGAGCTCGCCCTCCTGGCGCTCCAGCGCCTCTGAGGAGCAACGCTGCGTAGGGGCTTTGCCTCCCTCACCTGACCTCGGCGCGAGCTCTGTTCATCGGCACTGCTGCCTTTGCAGGTCTGCGCCTTGGCGAGACTCGCAGGCGCGCAAGACTTGCATCCTAGCTCGCGAGACCCGCAGATTCTGCGCTCTCGCAGCACTCCTGGCACCAACTCACATCGATTCCTTTTTCCCCGAATCTGCGCACGGTGAAAGACACTCCGTACTCCGCTGACGAAGTGGGTCACGCTCGGAAGCTATCGTCTCCATTGCGCAACCGATGCGCGACTGTTCCCCCTCCGGAACGAATTCCCAAGTCGTCGCGACCGTATGAAGGCTGCCCTCTTACTACGAAGACGGGGACTGCATTCCTCAGCTGACAAGAAAGTGGGGTCACCAGACCCTGGCGCCGCGGCAACCGTCCATTTTTTTTGACGAAAAGAGCGCTCCCAAGGTGAGCAAACTCTTGCGCATTGCCCAGTGGATGAGAGGTCGGCCCCTCAAATTCCGCTAACGCCGGCAAGCGGCGCGATTGGAATCAAGATTGCATTGGGAAGTTGCATGCCCCCCGAGTTCGCCTCTCACAGTCCCCACTCGTCAGCAAGCCGCGTCCTGGCGCTGGTTATCGTGTGGTCTGCGCGCGAACCGCACCGGGTTGGCGAAGTAGCCCTGTGTCCTTCTGAAGGCCAGCTTTGGATACTCGGTCGCCACCCACAGAGTCATGCCCGCGGAAGGAACCTGCGCATGCAGGGAATTCCAATGAGCTTTGCTCGCCAGCGGCCGGCAGGCTCGCTGGATCGCGGCAGTCCTGTCGAGAGCGCCGCGCTGATCGCGGGGGATGGCATCTCAAGAAGGCAGCTTGAGATCCAGGTGCGCAAGGATGCCCTGCTGGTGAAAAACATCGGCCGCTGCCCTCTGCGCATCAATGGGGTAGCGGTGAGCCAGGCACTGGTGCGACCGCGGGATACGATTCATCTGCGCAACCAGCTGATACTCTACTGCTGCTGGCGACCGCTGGAGCTGCCGCCGCTGCAAGTCTATCCTGCGGAGCGCGCGCCGCGCTTCGGCGAGCCCGATCAGGACGGCCTGATCGGCGAGTCGCCCGCCATCTGGGCGCTGCGCGAACGGCTGGCGCGGCTGGCGGCTACGCACCAGCCGGTGGGGGTGAAGAGCGCCTGCAAGCTGGCCCGCGAGCAAGCCGAGCGGGCGCTCACAGCTCTCCAGTCTACCGTCGCTGCGCCAGCGACTGCGCGCAGCCTCCCAGCGCAGGTGCGCGCGTCCATCGGGCTCATGCCGGGCCAGCGGTACCAGGCTGCGGCAGGGCTTTCACACTCGATCATCGCTCCGGCAACCGGAATGGGAGTCGCTGTCACGGAGCCAGGCTTTCAGGAAGTGGAAGTGCCGGATCTGAACGAGCGCCCCGAAGACATTCCCTTCATCCTGTACCATCTCCTGCGCGAGCATGCGCAGGATGCAGCGCACGACCTCTCGCCCTATTTCTGGATGGGGCTGCCGCGCCTTCACCCCTCCCTGATCGAGACGCTCCTGCACCAGTTCTACACCCGCCACATCGCCGAAGTGGTGGAGCTCGTGCAGCACGCGATCCGGCGGGCGGTGAACGGCAACAACATCGAGTCGCTGGCCGTATCGCGGCGGTCGCAGCCGAAGCCGACCGCCGCGGGGGAAGATCCTGCAAAGCAGCGTTCGTCGGCTCCCTGGGCCAGCTTCGCAGGCCCGCAGCCCGCTACGCGACGTCCCAGGACTGCCCTCCCACCGCCGCAGCTGGCGCCGAATGAGGGACTGCGGGCGAGCACGCGCGCGATGCTGCTGCGCGAAGGGCTGTCCATCCCTCACGAGTGGCCCCCACAGCCCGGCGGCCATCGCAACCGCGGCTAATCCAGACGTATCGACATAATATAATTCATATGTCGAAATATTGATACATAATCAAAACACATGATATTAACATAGTAATTAGATATTTGTCCTATATTTAATCATAAAATTCAAAATCAGGATAAAAGACTATACCCTGCTGCGATAATGAACGGAGAGGCAATCAGGGCTCCCCAAAAGGGGGATTTTGGCAAGGCCGCCACCCCGATTGCCGAGACGATAAACGAATAAATACCCACGATCTTCAACAGCTTGAGATCGTTGACCGCCACAGCGTGGATACCCACATGTCCTACCAGCATCAACAGCGGTCCGAAGATGAGAAACCAGAAGGCCGTGCGTCTCACTTCCGGCGTCTTGAACTGACCGAAGAATCCGGCCGAAATCGCATCGGCGACAGGGGCTTTAAACGCGATCAGCCCATAGACAATATGCCCGATACCGAGAATGAACAGCACCCAGACCATAACATTTGCCATGTGACAGAACCTCAGCCCTTTTGAGCGGTCATATTAACCCGCAAATTGCGGTAAATAAAGCACACGCAGACACTCCGCTGAGCTGGACCGTGATAGCGTAATCGCATGGTCCCTGAGCCCCGAAGGCGACTGATCCCGTGGGGGTGCGGCGCCCTGCTGCCCCTGATGTGTGGCTGCGGCCAGATCGCGAGCGACCTTGGCCGGTCGGTGAACAAGCTGTTCGAAGCGCTGGAGCTGGTGTTTCTCGGGATTCTGCTCGGGGGCGCAGTGGTCGAGCTGATCCTGCTCGCGCTGGCCGCGCGCTCGCTGTGGCAGCTGCGGGTGCCGCGGCTGCTGCTGGCAGCGGCGACCGTGGTGATTGGCTATCAGCACGTCAAGCTGGTGGTGCTGATCGTCCGCTCGGGTCTGGAGCAGCAGAATCCGCTCAGTGCCGAGGAGCTGCTCGTCTGCCTGGCGCTGATGCTGCCGCTGGCCACGCTGCTGCTGCTGCTGTTTGGCGCCCTGCGCGAGAGGCTGCCGGCTCGGCTTCGCGCCCCGCATCTTACCGTCGCTGCGGCCGCTGCCATCGCGGCGCTCTGCGGCGGCGCCGGAGCCAGGCTGCTTCAGCGCAGCTTCGTGCAGTTTGAGCCGGTGCCGATTCCCGCTGGCGTGGTCACCGAGTCGATTGCCGCGAGCAAATCCCATGGCTGCTCGCTCACCGCCACCGGAGCGGTTCTGTGCTGGGGCAGCAACCGCGAAGGCCAGCTGGGCACTGGCAAGCTCTTTCGCCACGGCCTGCCGCCCCTGATGGTGGCCGGGCTGCACGGAGCCAGCGCGCTGATTGTGGAGGATGACTACAGCTGCGCCCTGCGGAGCGGCCAGGTGCTGTGCTGGGGGCAGAATGAGCGCGGCAGGTTTGGCCGCGACTTTCCCGAGCAGGCGCTGGTGCCGACGCCGGTCTCCGGACTGGATGATGTGGTCGAGCTGGGCTCGCAGGGCTGGCCGCTCTGGGCACGAAAGAGGTCGGGGCTGCTGATCAGGATGCCGGGCCGCCAGCATCGCAGCGACCAGCCGCACGAGCCGGACATTGTCCCCTCCGACACCCTCCAGACTGTGGTGGCAGGCGACTTCTGGTGCGCGCGGCGCACCTTGGGGTCCGTCAGCTGCCGCTGCGAAGAGGGAGGTCTGTTTCCCGTTCGCACCCGCCCGATTGCGACCCTGGCAGCAGCGGGATCATTCCTGTGCGGCCTGCGCGCAGATGGCCGGCTCGCCTGCGCAGATCCCAGTGCACTCAAGCGCAGTCGCGACACAAAACTTCACGCCTGCCAGCAGCCGCAGCGGGCGGAGGCCATGGCCAGACATCTGGCCTGGCGCTATCGCAACCCCGATGCGCCGCCGCTGCCGCCTCCGGAGCTTGACCAAAGCTGCGAGCTCCAGCTCGACCAGGCCGAGGGCGCAGACGCGGTGCCGCCGCTCCAGGAGATTGCGGGTATCGAGAACGCCACGGCCCTGGCCGGAAATGGCACCCAGCTGTGCGTCGCCACGCGCTCCCAAGGTGTGCGCTGCGCCGAGAACGACCACCACTCGGGCGCACTGCCCGAGTTTACCGAGACCCTGACCGAAGCGCCGGGCCAGCCGCTGCCCGTGTTCACGAGCAGCCGCCTCTCCTGTGTGCTGCCCGACCCCGGCCACCTGTTCTGCTGGAGAGGCCCGGTCGGCCCCGCAGAGCAGCAGATCCTGAACCGCATGAAGCCGCGCAGCCGAGTGCAGTTTCAGGAATAGATATTTGCGCTTCCGATCCGCGCTGAGCAGCTATTTCTTTGCAGGCGCGGATGGGCAGGCGGCGGCAACGACGTGGCGCGCTTCGGCCACAGCTTCCTTGTCGGCCGGCAGGCTCGCCAGCTCGGCCTGCGCCTCGGGACACTTGTGCGCTGCGGCCAGCACCTGGGCCAGCTCGCTGTGCGCAACCAGCGAGCGCGGCGTCTTGGCAATGGCAGCGCGCAACAGCGCCTCTGCGCGCTTGAGATCTCCCTTTTCGCGCAGGGCCGAAGCCAGCGCCGCGGTCATGGCCGGTCCGGGCTTGAGCCGCTCGGCGATCTCCAGCTCCTTCACCGCTTCGTCCAGCTGATGCACAAGCTGCAGCGAGCGCCCCAGGCTGTAGTGCGCGCCCGCGCTGCCGGGCGCCAGCTTGACCGCTTCGCGCGCGGCGGTCACGGACTCGGGATGGCGCTTGGCGTCGCGCAGCGCAGTGACCATATCGACGCGCAGCTCCATGTCGCGTGGCAGCGCCACCACGGCGCGCTTGAGCACCTCGACCGCCTCGGCAGGCGCCTTCTTGCGCAGCAGCGCCCGCTCCCAGTTGAGCCACGCCTCACCGAGCGATGCATTCTGCTCTGCGGCAGTCTTGAACTCGCCGATGGCCTGATCCGTGCGGCCCAGATCCTGAAGCGCGATGCCCAGCTCGTTGTGCACCTCGGGCAGTCGCGGATCGATCTTCAGCGCCTCGTTATAGGCCTGGACCGCCGCCTCCTTTTTCCCCTGGTGCGCAAGCGCGGCTCCGCGCAGAAATCGCGGTCGCGGATCGCGCGGCGCCAGGGCCGCTGCCCGCTCGAATGCCGCGACTGCGCCGGCATCATCGCCGCTCTGAAGTTTGCGTTCACCTTCTTCAACCAGCGCGTCGCCGGGCGAAGCGGCAAGCACCGGCGAAGCCAGGAACATGACGAGCAGGGCGTGAATCTTCATGACCGCGACTCTACCACGACGGTCGCGCTGTGCTCGATCACTTTGCGGACCACCGCCGTCCTGGCTGCGCTGGATTCTGAGCGATGACATGAATTTGCGCGAAGCGCTGGCCCTGGGCTGCGGTAAGCTCAGCCAATCTGCGGTGCATGAGGCGGTGGCGCGCCGCCAAAGCAAGGCGCGCTGCGAAGCTCACAACTTGAAACGGAGGATACCCGTGAACGAAGCAGAATCTCTATTCGGTGACGACCATGTGCGGCGCTATCAAGAGACTGGCGGCGCGGTGGGGCACATCTGGCGCGAGGGCTCGACGATACTTCTGTTGACGACGACCGGGCGCAAGAGCGGCGAGCGGCGAACCAGCCCGCTCATCTACGCGCAGGACGGCGACCGCTACGTGATCGTCGCGTCCAAGGGCGGCGCCCCCGAGCATCCCGGCTGGTATCAGAACCTCGAAAAGACGCCCGAGGTCGAGCTCCAGGTAAAGGACCAGGTCTTCCGAGCGCGCGCGCACACCGTGCACGGCGAGGAGCGGGCGCGGCTGTGGCGCAAGGCCAACGAGGTCTGGCGCTACTATGACGATTACGCAAAGAAGACCGACCGCGAAATCCCTGTGGTCGTTCTCGAACGAGTCTGAATCCTCCCCTGCCCTCGCACTTCCCCAGCGCATCTACAGAGCCTGAGGCCAGCGCCTTGCGCAGATGGCAACCGGCCAGCGCTCGATGCGACTCCAGGCTTATCTATATCTGTACGCAGCAGGCGCGCCGCGACCGATCCGAGTGACTGCTATTCACTCAATGAGATCGCGCTATCTTCGGCCGTAGGCACGCAAAGTTATTTCGATAAATCGTCCGCGGCTTCTTTGAAACACAGAGTCGAGGCTGTGCCTCAGCACTCGGGCGCTCGCTGGCAGAGCCTATTTTCCTCTCTGCGGGCAGATCTGGTCCGATGGCGCCTTCCGCCGATGCGAACATTCCCATTGCAGACAGGATGCTACCCGGCGCGGTCTCTTCTGCTCATTTCGCCATCGCACATCGCGTTAAATCCTGAGCCCCGCTGTGTGGACAATTGGCCCGCAAGTGGGCTGTGGGCACTGGTGAGCGGGAGTGTTCGCTAAATCAAACAGAAAAACGGGATGATGCTTGATTAGAACCACCCAAAGAGAATATCTTAGCGGGGGCCTTTCCCTGGCAGCTGCCCACGGCTCTTCTGGCGCAGCAGCCCCATGACTATTCTGGGTATGAGAGGAACGGATGGAGGATCTCGAGTCAGAAAATGCTCGACTGCGAGCACGCGTTGAGGAGCTTGAGGCTGCGCTGGCTCGTGCAACCAGCACAGCTGCGCAGAGCGGTGCGGAAGATCCATCGGATGCCTCGTCGGCTCACAGCCATCACTTTTTGCTGTCGCTCATCAACCATGCGCCCAACCTGATCTTCATAAAAGATCTCAACCACCGCTACGTGGTGGCCAACAAGCTCTGCGCGGCCTACGCGAAGATCAGGCCCGAAGATTTTGTCGGTCGCACCGAGCACGATATCTTCCCCGAGGCCGTTGCCGAAAAGCTGATCGCTGAAGAGAATCAGATCATCGCCACCGGCAAGCCGCTGGAGTATGAGGAAGAGCTCAAACTTCCGATCGGCTCCCGCTATTTTCTGACGGTGAAATTTCCCATTTTCGATGAGCAGAGCAAGCTGGTCGGAATCGGCGCCTTCATCAGTGACATCACTGAAATCAAGCGCGGCGAAGCAGAGCGGCTGGCGCTCAAAGAGGAAGTGATTCAGGCGCAGCAGAACATGCTGCGTGAGCTGTCCTCACCGCTGGTTCCGCTGGCGGAGGGAATCCTCGCCATGCCCATCATCGGCAGCATCGATGCGGGGCGAGCCCGGGAGATCCTGGAAAGTCTGCTGCTGGGCATCAGCCAGCAGGGAGCCCACACCGCGATCCTCGATATCACCGGTGTGCGAACGGTCGACACGCAGGCGGCCAATGCCTTGATCAGCGCTGCCCGCGCCGCGCGACTGCTGGGTGCGCGCGTGATCTTGACCGGCATCAGCCCCGCGGTGGCGCAGACGCTGGTGCAGCTTGGCATCAGCCTGGAGGGCATCGTCACCCTCAGCTCGCTGGCAAGCGGCATCAACTTCGCGCTCAAGCGCTGACCGACAAGCTCTTAGCCCACCTCGTACCCCACTCCCACATCATCTGCGCTTACGTAATCTGACCGGTGCCTGACTCCGGACAAGGTAGCGCTCTGCGCTCCCTGGCCGCGTAACCGAATCCCGACATCCCCACTGCGTTTGCGAGCTGCGCTCTGCGCCAGCGGTTCGCGACTTATTCAATCACTACAACCAGTTGTATTGCCGAAGTGAACTCATCGCGTTTTGCGATGGCGCAAAATGCGAAATGTTCGTGCCTACACAGTACCGAATTTCACTTTATCTACTATTCTAAAAGTACTCCAACGACTGGCTCTGATTTTGTAGGTAATGCCGTCCCGGTTCATTCGGGGGGAGAGTTATCTCTATGACCAATTCTGTATTGGCGACGGATTCTGTGTCGCCGAATAGGGAAGAGATCCAAACATGGCTAATCATTCAACTTGCAGACGTACTGGAGATTGAACGAAGGCGTATTGATGTTCGAGAGTCATTCCAGCGCAGCGGGCTCGATTCACTCAAGGCAATAGGGCTGTGCGCCAGGCTGGCCGCATGGCTACAGAGGCCGCTGCTGCCCACTCTGTTCTGGGAGTATGCGAGCGTCGAGGCGCTGGCAGGCCACCTGGCCGCAGCTCCGGCGCAGGCGATCGCGCCGGGCAGCGAGCGATCGAACGGGCAGTCGCCGGGGCCCGACTCTGGCCCCATCTCCGACAGCGAGCCGATTGCCATCGTGGGAATGGCGTGTCGCTTTCCCGGCGCTCCGGATCCAGCGGCCTTCTGGACGCTCTTGCGCGGCGGCGTGGATGCCATCACCGAGGTGCCAGAGAATCGCTGGCAGCGCGAGCGCACGCACTCGGATCCAGCTGCGCCCAACGGCGCGGGCAAGCACTGGGCCGGCGTCCTGCCCGAGGTCGACACCTTCGACGCCGGCTTTTTCGAGATCGCGCCGCGCGAGGCCGCGCAGATCGATCCGCAGCAGCGGCTCGCGCTGGAGCTGTCGTGGGAAGCGCTGGAGGATGCCGGCCTCCCGCCCGATAGGCTGCGCGGCGGCCCGGTGAGCGTCTTTGTGGGCGTCATCTGGCACGACTATGCCGATCTGCATCTGGCGGCGGATGCGCCCATCGAGCTGCACACCGGCACCGGCCAGGCAGCCAGCATCGTGGCCAATCGGATCTCTTATGCGCTCGGCCTAAACGGCATCAGCATCGCCATCGACTCTGCCTGCTCATCGTCGCTGGTGGCCGTACATCAGGCCTGTCAGAGCCTGCGCTCTGGCGAGTCCTCGCTGGCGCTGGCCGGGGGCGTCAACCTGATGCTCTCGGCGCGCACCAGCCGCGTGCTCACCGAGTTCGGAGGCCTGTCGCCGCGCGGTCGCTGCCGCGCCTTCGATGCGGGCGCCGATGGCTTCGTGCGCGGCGAAGGCGGCGGGTTCGTGGTGCTCAAGCCGCTCTCGCGAGCGATCGCAGATGGCGATCGCATCTACTGCGTCATCCGCGGCAGCGCCGCCAACAACGATGGCGCAAGCAATGGACTGACCGCACCCAGCCCAGCCGCACAGCGCGCCGTGCTCGCAGCCGCCTGCGCACGGGCCGGCGTGGAGCCTCACCAGATCCACTATGTCGAGGCGCACGGCACCGGCACCAGGCTCGGCGATCCCATCGAGGCCGGCGCGCTGGGGGCCGTGCTGCGCCAGGGCCGAGATGCCGCTGCGCCGCTGCTGGTGGGCTCGGTCAAGAGCAACATCGGCCACCTGGAGGGAGCCGCGGGCATCGCCGGCCTGATCAAGGCTGCGTTGTCGATCGCGCATCGCCAGATTCCGCCCAGCCTGCACTTTGATCAGCCCAACCCGATGATCGATTTTGCCAAGCTGGGGCTGCGCGTTGTCACGCAGCTGGAGCCCTGGCCAAAGGCTTCGTCGCCGCTGGCCGGCGTCAGCTCCTTTGGCTGGGGCGGCACCAACTGTCACGTGGTGCTGGAGGGGCTCAGCTCCGAGCGGGCGCAGCTGCACACCTTCGCTGCCGAAGATGAGGCTGGCCTGCGCGCCCAGGTTGCCGCCGCGGCAGCCGCCCTCGCTGCATCTGCGCCTGCTCTTGAACCGGGCAGCGAGCCCAGCGCAAAAGGTCCGCACCGCCTGGCCGTTGCAGCCAGGACGCCGGGCGAGCTCGCCGAGCAGCTTGAGGCGTGGCGCGACGGGCGTCTCGCGAGCGGCTGCCAGCAGGGAGCCGCCAGGCCTGGGCCCCGGCGCACAGCGCTGGTGTTCTCCCCGCAAGGAGGGCAGTGGCGCGGCATGGCCACCGGCCTGCTGCGCGTCAACCAGCCGTTTCGGCGCAAGCTCGTGGCCTGCGATGCGGCCATCCGCCGCCACGCCAGCTGGTCCGTGCTCGATGAGCTTCAGGCGCCGGCGCCGCGCTGGTCGCGGGCCGACATCGTGCAGCCGGCGATCTTCGCCGTGCAGGTGGCCCTGGCCGCGGCGCTCGAAGCGAGCGGGCTTGCCCCCGATGTTGTGGTCGGACACAGCCTTGGCGAGATCGCCGCCGCCCATGTCGCCGGAGCGCTCACGCTCGATGACGCGGCCCGGATCATCGTTCATTACAGTCGCCTTCAGGCCACCACAGCCGACGGTGGAATGGCGCTGGTCGAGCTGTCCGCCGGCCAGGCCGCAGAGCTTGTGCGCCCCTTTGCCGGAGCGATCTGCGTGGCCGGTCACAACGGGCCCAACGCCACGGTGCTGTCGGGCCGCCCGGCAGCACTCGACGCCCTGCTGGCGCAGCTGACAGCGCACGGCGGCTACGGAGCGCGCATCGATGTGGACGTTGCTGCCCACTCTGCGCAGATGGATCCGATCCTCGATGAGCTGAAGGCGCTTCTGGCGCCGATCCGCCCGCAGCCGTGCCGGGTGCCCATGTGGAGCACCTCGGCCCCAGGGCCGGCGGCTGGC
>Ga0075163_10003704_pt1 | contig 20550 bp, 13 predicted proteins | sample JI1023141ADNA_FD_71478 | JGI IMG/M metagenome (GOLD analysis project Ga0075163, IMG submission 71478) | Wastewater effluent complex algal communities from Wisconsin, to seasonally profile nutrient transformation and Carbon sequestration -... | ecosystem: Engineered > WWTP > Effluent > Algae... | reverse complement strand
TAACAATTAAATAAAGTGCGTATAGCCTTGGTTTTAAAGGAGTTTGACAAGCACTTATTTATTCACACAATTATAACAAAGCTTGGGTTTGTTTTGAAAAATGGGTTTCTTTAAAGGATGGTAAAAAATGGGTATAAACTAGTATTGACGGCTTTTCTAGCAGTTTTCACCTTAGCAACAGCGATGGCGCAAATAACTTTTACAAAAGGTTATTTAGTAAATGAGAAAGGCGACACGCTTCGCGGGGAAGTAAAAATGAATCCAAAAAAAGAACAGGATTATTATGCAAGGGTAACTTTCAAGGATGCCTCGGGAACTCAAAAAAATTATAAGGCAGCTAAAGTAAAAGCGTATGGATTCGATAACGAACACTTTGTATCGATCATAGATAATGACGAGGGATTATTTTATAAGCGCTTAACAAATGGACCAATATTACTTTATAAAGGAGCTTTTGAAGTTGTAGTAATGAATAAAGCAACCTGGGAGTTTGAATATTTTTTATTTAAACAAGGCGATAACCTGCCTGGCGGCAAGGCAGGAAAACTAACCGATGTAAAAGAAGCAAAATTTAAAAAGCAATTGCAAGAGTGGATGAAAGATGGTCAGGAATATGCAGAGGCCTATAACGATAGCGATAAAAAATTAAATGTAGAGAGTGCCATAGAAGTGATAAATAAATATAACGACTGGAAGAAGAGTAACTGACGATGATAACTAAAGATACCGATAAGAAATTATTTTTACTAGATGCGTTTGCATTGATATACCGTGCTTACTTCGCATTTAGCAATAGCCCACGCATCAATTCAAAAGGCTTGAATACTTCAGCTATTTTTGGTTTTTGTAATACGCTCACCGAAATTTTGAAAAAGGAAAAACCCACGCATATTGCCGTTGTATTTGATACTGATGCACCCACACAGCGTCATATTGAGTTTGAAGCTTACAAAGCTAATAGAGATGAAATGCCCGAAGATCTAAGGCTTGCTATTCCTTACGTGATCGATCTGATAAAGGCATTTAATATTGATGTAATTGGTTTGCCCGGTTTTGAAGCGGACGACGTAATTGGTACGCTTGCAAAAATGGCGGAAGAACGCGGGTTTACCACGTATATGATGACGCCCGATAAAGATTACGGGCAGTTAGTAGACGCGAACACATTTATTTATAAGCCCGCACGATTAGGAAATGGTGCAGAGATACTGGGACAAGAAGAGATCTGTAAAAAATGGGAGATCAATAATGTTAAGCAGTTGATAGATATTTTAGGATTGATGGGTGATGCTTCTGATAATATTCCGGGTATTCCCGGGGTTGGTGAGAAGACCGCCATTCAATTGATGAAGGATTACGGTTCGATGGATAATTTATATTTAAACACCGATAAATTAAAAGGAAAATTAAAAGAGAAGGTTGAGAATAACAAAGAACTAGCATTTCAATCAAGAAAATTGGCAACTATTATTTTAGATTGCCCTGTTGAATTTGATGAAGCGTCGTTAGCCATTAAGCCATATAACAACGAGGCATTACGCGAACTATTCAAAGAACTGGAGTTTAGACGTATTGCACAAAATGTTTTGGGAGAAGATATTGGCGGAAACGAAAGTATTAGCACTACCAAGGAAACGTTTAAACCAAAAGCATCAAATGGTCAAGGCGATCTATTTAGCACTTCCGAATTTTTTAGTGTTACGGTTGCGGCAGAAGTGGCGGATGAAAATCCTGAAATAAATTATAATACCGTAAATGATATTCCTCATACGTATATTACAGTAGATAATGATGCAGATATTGCTGCATTGATCCAAAAGTTGGAAAAAGCAAACGAATTTTGTTTTGATACTGAAACTACCGGTTTAAATTCTCTAGAGGCCGAAGTGGTTGGATTGTCATTTAGCGTAAAAATTCACGAAGCATATTATGTTCCTGTAAGTGAAGATCAAAAGAAGGCAAAGGAGTTATTAATGAAATTCTCTGCAATTTTTAGTGATGAGAAAAAAACATTGATAGGTCAGAATATCAAATACGATTATCATATTTTAATGAATTACGGTATTCAGGTAAAAAATAAATTATTTGATACCATGGTTGCACATTTTTTAATTCAACCCGAGATGCGTCACGGAATGGACGTTTTAGCAGAGACATATTTGAATTATGCTCCTATTAGTATTGAAACATTGATCGGGAAAAAGGGAAAGAATCAAACAAGTATGCGCGAAGCGCCGATAGATAAAATAACGGAATACGCTGCGGAAGATGCGGATATTACTTTGCAGCTAAAAGAAGTGTTTGAACCTAAATTGAAAGAAACACAAACCGAGAAGTTGTATTCAGAAGTTGAGGCACCATTAATAAGTGTATTAGCCGACATGGAGCGCGAAGGAATTAATTTGGATGTGAATACATTGAAAGATATTTCGGCCCAATTGCAAATTGATATTACAAGTGTTGAAAAGGAAATATATGAGCATGCAGGATTTAAATTCAACATCTCTTCGCCCAAGCAAGTGGGTGACGTATTGTTTGATGTTTTAAAGATCTCCGATAAAGCCAAGAAAACAAAAACAGGACAGTATGCAACCGGAGAAGATGTGTTATTGAAATTAGAGAGCCTTCATCCTATTGTTGCAAAAATTTTGGACTACCGCGAATTGAATAAATTAAAGAACACTTACGTTGATACACTTCCCGAACTTGTAAATAAGCAAACAGGACACATTCACACATCGTATAATCAAGTTGTAGCGGTTACAGGTCGCTTGAGTAGCGATAATCCCAATTTGCAGAATATCCCAATTCGTACCGAAAGAGGAAGACAAATTCGTAAGGCATTTATTCCAAGAGATAATGATCATATTTTACTTAGCGCCGATTATTCGCAAATAGAACTGCGTATTGTTGCCAGCATTAGTGGTGATCCAAATATGTGTGACGCGTTTCAAAAGGGAAAAGACATTCACACAGCAACCGCTGCAAAAGTATTTGGAGTGAAAGAAAGTGACGTTACTAAAGAAATGCGTTACAAATCAAAGAGTGTGAACTTTGGAATTATTTATGGACAGGGTGCTTTTGGATTATCAGAAAATTTAGCGATCCCTCGCGCCGAAGCAAAAGAATTGATCGATAATTACTTTAGAGAATATCCATCTATAAAAGAATACATGGATAATGAGATAAACTTTGCACGCGAGAATGGTTTTGTACAAACATTATTAGGCCGCAAACGCTGGTTGCGTGATATTACTTCACAAAATCAAACGGTAAGAGGTTTTGCAGAACGAAATGCTATTAATGCACCTATCCAAGGAAGTGCTGCTGATATGATCAAGATCGCCATGATCAATATTCATAACGAATTAAAAAAGCAGAATTTTAAAACAAAAATGTTGCTTCAGGTGCATGATGAATTGGTGTTTGATGTATACAAGCCCGAGTTGGACAAAGTAAAGCCGATCATTGAAAAATTAATGCAAGACGCATTACCACTAAAAGTACCTGTAGAGGTTGGCATGGGTGTAGGGGCAAATTGGTTAGAGGCACATTAGATCTTTATTCCTACAAGACAAACATCGTCTATTTGTTCTAAACTACCTTTCCATTCTGAGAAGTAGGAAGTAAGATTTTTTTCTTGTTCGGCAATTGTTAGATGCGAGAATTTGCAAAGCAATTCTTTAAGAGGTTTTTCTTTTAATTTTTTTCCTTTCGGTCCGCCAAACTGATCCGGGTAGCCATCGGTGAACATGTATACCATATCATCTTTTTGTAAGGCAAATTCATGTTTTGTAAAATGTTCATGATCTCGCGGTGAACGGCCAACCGGCATACTATCACCTCTAAGATCGATGGCAACATTGTTTCTTATAACAACAATTTTATTATTTGCAGCAGTGTATTCTAATGTAAGTTTTAAAAAATTGAATTTGCAAAACACGGCATCCATCCCATCTTTCATCTGGTAAGTAGTATCATCTTTATCGCTAAGCGCGCTGATGATCTCTTGTCGCAATTGATCAATAATGAGATTTGTGTCTTTTAAATTACGCCCAATTATTAATTCATTCAAATAACTAATTCCAAGCAAACTCATAAATGCTCCGGGTACACCATGGCCTGTGCAATCACCCAACATAAAAAAGAAATCATCACCCGAACGTTGCGCCCAATAAAAATCACCACTTACAATATCTTTTGGTTTATAAACAATAAAAAAATCATTCACATTTTCTTTTATATACGCGCGAGAACTTAATAAGGCTCTTTGTATGCGTTGGGCATACAAAATACTATCTGTAATGTTCTTGTTCTTATCAAACAATTCATTTTTTTGTACGTTTACCTCTTTGTGTAAAGCTTGTAATTCAATATTGGCTTTTCGTTTGTTAATGAAGGCGAATACTGCAAACCCAAGTGCAATAATAACCAAGGCACAGCCAATGATAGCAAATACAAGTAATTGCCCTTTACGTTCGTTCTCCGCTTCGCTTACCGTTTTCTCCACATTTAGTTTTTCTATTTGGGCCTTCTTCTTTTCATTCTCATATTTCTTTTCAAGTTCGCGTGCTATTTTGTTGGTTTCAGAACTATTTATCGAATCACGGATCTGTGCATATTTTACATGATAAAAAAGCGCTTTATCGTAACGTTTAGCTGCATTATAAAGCTCGTATAGGCCCGAGCTCACTTCCATAACACGGCTTGTTAATGAATTTTCTTCAAAGTATTTAAGCGACCTTAGATAAGCGGCTTCTGCTTCTTTGGATCTTCCTGTTAAAAAATAAACCTCTGCAAGTCCGTATAAATTCCCATAGTAATAATAGTCCGATTTTATCTCTTCGGCGATCTTAATTCCTACTAGAAAAGATCTTTCTGACAGATCATATTTCTTAAGGTCTTTGTAACAATATCCTAAAGAGGAATGTGTGGCTGATAAATATCCTTTATCAGGCATTTTGAGTGAAAGGGTAATATTATAATAGAAAATGGCCGAATCGTTCTTGTTTTCTCCATAATAGATATCGCCAAGTGTAGAATAGATGGCATATATAGCATTTGATCCTTTGGAACTTTCAACTAATTTCTTAGCCTCAAATATAAAGTGCCTTGCGTTATTAAAATCTTTTAAAGCCATATGCGTACTGGCAAGATTGGCGTATAACGCGATCATGAGACCATCGTCCTTGAATTTCTCAAGGATCTTTCTTGCCTCAGTATAACTTTCTATGGCACTTTTATAATCGGCTTTATCGAAGTAAACGGTACCCATTGTATTCAATGCGCCGCCCATGCCATACACATAATTTAATTTTTTTGAAAGCAGATAGGATCTTTGCGCAATAAATAGTCCGCTATCAAGATTAAGATAGCTGGTTTCAAAGGCCAGTTTATTTAATAGCTTAATTGTTGTGGTGTCCTCAGAATTCCTGTTGGCAATTAATATTTTTAAACTATCAATATAACGTTGATCCTGAGCCTTAGCAAAGGTAATGCTGGCGAGAATGCCTAAAAGAAATAAGAATTGCCGGATCTTCACATGGTAAATTTAGCAATAAATAGGTATAAAAAAAGCTGATTGAAGGCCAGAGAGAAGTTAATTCTTGATCACGATCTTGCGAGAATAACTCGATTCGTTACTCATTTTAAAATCTTTGCTATCTATTTTTATCGCATGTGAATTCTCCATGATCAAAGTAATAATAGCATTTGTGGAAGTGCTCATACTGTTTAGATCATCAGAACTAAAAGTTAAGGTGTCTGATCCTAAACCCAAAGCTTTTGTGGTAACATTAGGAATTGGTAAGCCATCAGAAATAAGCACTGAAGCGCCGGTAATATAATTAAGATCGTAAATAGAAAAAGTAAAACCAATTGATTTGCTGATGGTATCGGGCCATGCTGTTATTGCACCGTACTGAGGTTTCTCTTTTAAGTTCTTATATGTAAACGAAGGTATTGGAGAAACACCATTCACCGTCCAACTAACTGGACTCAATGTAACACTAGAAAGATTGGTGTAATAATAAGGAGCGCCAGAATAGGTAAGGGTATCATCATTAAAAAATACACTACTCACTGTAATTGAATTTGCAACAGAAGGAACGGTTACCACGGTGTTGCTAAAAAATGCGCTTACGCGACTTGAAATGCTTGTACTTACTGCAGCACCTGTGATCGTATAAGAGCTGGCTTTGAAAATACCACTGTATGTTGTAGCATAGCTAGGTAAGCAATTACTGCATCCTGTATTTGGATCAATGGGGGCTTCCTGTTCTTGTTTTTTGCAGGAAAACAAAGTAAAAACAAATAGAAGGATATAAACTGAATTTTTCAAGGTAAACAAAGATACAACAATTATTGCTTCTGTTCTAACTGCTTTTTAGCCTCATTCACATCGATACGCTCGCCATTTTTAAAGGCTACAATAAAGCAATCCTTAAAACCACTCTCACGCAATTGGGCTTGATGCGCGCTTGCCTCACTCATAGATACAAAATTACCTGAAGTATACTTGTAGGTGGTTTTAACTTTATAGTAAGTGCCATTTTTTATATCGGAAAATCGTTTTTCTTTCAAATTTAAAGGCGTTTCGCTACTTGCAAATTGAACTCTAAATGCAATTTCTAGTTTAACTTCATTCGTTGCTTTATTAAATTTTTCGATCTCAGCTTTAGCCGCCGCTATTGAATCGGTTTTAAATTTAAAACGTGCTGCATTTATTTTTGAAAGTGAATCTTTGATCTCTTTTGTGCGTTCAGCTGGACTTTTTATATTGGTAGTTTTTATTTCGGTTACTTTTTCAAATTTTGAACTATCAATTATTCCTATAATACCAGTATTAAGATCTTTTTCATGATAGATGGTTGAATCGGTCGAAATAGTTCCGCTGGCCTTAACTGTTTTTGTAGAATCTTTTTTTGTGATTGCTGAGGCTGTCGAAGTATCCTCATCTTCCGGCTCTTCTTCATCGTCTTTTGCTTTTTCTCCAATATAATGACCCGCTTTTAGATTTTCATTCTCAAGCGGCGTTTGATTTTCAATATCATCATTATATTCTTTTTTGTTTCCTTCTAATTCATCTTTGTATTTTCGTAATCCTCTAAATATAGCTTTAGAGATATAGTCCTTACCTTTTTCGCTCGACAAAAATTCTTCCTCTAGGGGATTGGTGAGATAGCCAATTTCTGTTAAAATACTTGGCATAGCTGTTCTCCAAAGTACCCAAATGCTCTGGCGATGTACACCTTTATCCACTCTTCCTGCTTTACTCTTATATTCAGCTTGTATCTTGAGGCCAAGATTAGCGCTTTGGATCACATAAGCACTGGTATAATTACTCATAATGATATAACTCTCTTCGCTATCGGGATCAAAACCCTCGTATTTTTTTTCGTAATCGTCTTCTAAATAAATAACGGAGTTCTCGCGTGTGGCAACTTTCATTTTCCCTTCTTCATTCTTTAAACCCATTACATAGGTTTCCGAACCAAAGGGCAATGGATTGGTAGTTTCTACAGGAACGTATTTTCCTTTTTTATTCTTGCGCATTTTTACACGCATCTTTTTCGTCTTGGGATCTCTGTATTTTACAACCTTGCCCGCTGCATTACAATGGATGGAGATAAACAGATCTGCTTTGGCTTTATTGGCAATTTGCGCTCTGTCTTCCAAGTCAACAAACACATCGGTAGTGCGGGTGTAAATTACCTTCACATCTTTCATGTTCTCTTCAATAAGCTTACCCAACTTAAGGGCCACGCTTAACGAAATGTCTTTTTCCTTTGAAGTAACACCATTACAGCCGGGATCTTTACCGCCATGTCCGGCATCGATCACAATTATTTTTATAGCACCTACTTTGCCTTTTCCATTACCTGGTTTAAATGCAAAAACTGCTACTAACGCAAGAGATAGTAACAGGGTAAATTTGATATTTTTAACCTTTAGGGTCACAATTTGTAGGTCCTTTCTCGTTTAGGTTTGTAGCTTTGTCAAGAGATTCTCCAAACCTAGTATAAGTCCAGTAAAAATATAACCTTTAGCTTGAACCCTGCCAGGCACATAGTATTAGTTTTCTCATGGTTCGTGTTAATATCTTATAACGCTATTTACGCGCAAAGTAACACGAAGGATACTATCGTAAAACCCGCTATCGATACTCTTTCGGGTTCAGACATGCTGGATTCGAAGGTCGAATACAAAGCCAAAGATTCTATTGTTTATCTCGCGCCAAGAAAAGTAGCCATTTTGTATGGTGAAGCGAATGTGATTTACGAAAGCATGAACATTACGGCGAGCGCTATTGAGATCGATTATATCACCAATATCATTACTGCCTATGGAATGCCGGATAGCTCAGGAAAATTGGCCGGAACTCCAGTGTTTAAGGATGGCGAACAGGAAATGAATGCCGAGAAGATCATGTACAATTTGAAAACCCGAAAAGGAAAGATCTTTAACGCACTCACAAAGCAGGGTGAAATGTTGGTGTATGGAAATGAGATAAAAAAAGACAGCAATGATGTGATCTATATGAAGAACATGAAGTGTATCCCATGTGAATACGCTGATTCGCGAACTGTTTTTAGAGCTACTAAAGCAAAAATAATTCCGGGAGATAAAATTGTTACAGGCCCAATGTATTTAGAGATCGGCGGGGTGCCAACACCATTAGGATTGCCTTTCGGATTTTTTCCCAATACAAAAAAACAACATAATGGAATTTTATTACCCTTTTATGGAAATAGCCCCACTCAAGGTTTCTTTTTAAAGGATGGAGGATTTTATATTGGAATAAACGACATGACCGATATGACCATTCGTGGTGATATTTATTCGAATGGCAGTTGGGGTTTGCGCACTAACAATAATTACAATGTACTTTACAAGGCTGTTGGCTCGGTAAATTTGGGGTTTAGTCAGTTCAATGTGGGCGATAAAGACTTGGCACCGTTAGGGCCAAGTAAATTCAGTAAACAACAATCGTATAGTGTGGCGTGGCAACATAGACAAGATAATAAGAATAATCCGAAAGTAAATTTTGGCGCCAATGTAAACTATCAAAATCAATTGTATAACAAATTCAATGCTTTAAACTCGGGACAATACCTCACTAATACATTTCAATCGAATATAAATTTTAGTCGCGTTTTTAAAGTGGGATCATTGGCCCTAAACGCAACACATAATCAAAATACCAATACAAAACAGGTTGATATATCATTTCCACAGTTAACTTTTAACGTAAATCGTTTTTATCCTTTTAAGCGCGAAAATGCTGTAAAACAAACCGTGATCGATAAAATTGGCGTGAATTATTTGTTTGAAGCTCGCAATACTTTAAGTGGGTACGATTCAACTATTTTTAAAGGTAACATTGAAGAGAAAATGAAGTATGGCATCAGGCACAGCTTACCCATTTCAACTAATTTTAGTGTGCTCAAATATATTACGGTTACACCCGCTGTTAATTTAAGTTCGGTGATGTATACAAGTTCTATTCGCAAAGAACATTTACTTACGGCAGACCGTAAAGATAGCATTGCGGATAAAACCATTCGCGGTTTTGCAGGGGGATATGATGCTAACTTTTCTACAGCATTGAACACAAAAGTATTTTTCGACTACATGTTCAAAACCAAAAAACTAAAGCAGATCAGACATTTATTAATTCCAACCTTAACTTACGTTTACCGCCCTGATCTTGGCGAAGAACAATATGGTTTTTGGAAAAAAATCAATACCGATACATTAACTAATGGCCGAACACTTCGCTATAGTATTTTTGAAAAATCCTTATTTGGCGGACCTGCTGCTGGCGAGCAGAATTCATTCAATATGAATTTGAGTAATAATATAGAAGCCAAAATTAAGCAGGTGAATGATACGGGAGTTACGTACAAAAAAGTAATGTTGTTGCAAAATTTGAGCCTCACAGGATCTTACAATTTTGCAGCAGATAGTTTTCAAATGAGTCATATCGGGGTAAGTGCCCGGAATAAATTATTCAAGTATTTTGATGTGTTGGTTGGCTCAACATTTGATCCCTATGGATATGATAAAACAACGCAGCGCAGAGTAAAAGAATACGCGCAAAGCTATAATGGAAAAACGCTTCGTTTCTTAACTGCAAATTTAGCAGTAAACGCTACGTTTGGCAGTAATGATGTTGCTGCAATTCAAAAAGCAAAATTATCGCCTGATCTTACCAATGGTGCCGAACGTGGCGCTAAAAAAGAAGGAGATAAAGAAGAAGCCTTGCCTTGGAATTTGAGTGTGTACTATAGTTATAACATTACACCCGATGCTTTAGAGCCGAGTAACAGCTCAAAATTTAAAACTACCCAAGCATTAACATTTAGCGGGGATGTTGCGCCAACTAAATATTGGAAGGTGGGAATTACGAGTGGTTATGATTTTATGGCAAAGGGCTTAAGTTATACCAGTTTGGATATTTATCGTGATCTAAAATGTTGGGAAGCGCGAATTGGCTGGGTGCCTTTTGGTTTTAGAAAGAGCTATAACATTACGCTTAACTTAAAAACAGGAATGCTTAACGATGTAAAAGTACCGCGCACACGTCAATGGTACGATAATTTTTAATATACTTCATTACATGGAAACAAATTATTTAGCAAGCGCCATAAAGCAGTTTGAGTATTACAAACTCCTTGGCGAAAAAGCCATGCAACAATTAAGCGACGAACAATTGTTTGCAATTCCTTCGGCAGAAAGCAATAGCATTGCTGTTATTGTTCAGCATTTATCAGGGAATATGGTATCGCGTTGGACAGATTTTTTAACAACAGACGGAGAGAAAGAGTGGAGAAAACGCGATGCCGAATTTGAAGAAGTGATCAAGTCGAGGGTTGAACTTATGAAGGCATGGAACAAAGGTTGGGATGTTCTTTTTACTACACTTAAAGCTCTAAGTAATGATGATCTCGGAAAAATAATTTATATCCGAAATCAAGGCTGCACGGCGCAAGATGCTATCAATCGACAATTGGCGCATTATCCTTATCATGTTGGGCAAATGGTTTTTCTTGCAAAATTATTAGTAAGCGGTCACTGGCAGTCGTTATCTATACCTAAAAACAAATCGAACGAATACAATAGCGATAAATTCTCAAAGGATAAATCAATTCAACATTTTACCGATGAGTATTTAAAAGGTGATAAAAATGAATCACCTAATCATTAGGCGGTGTGACCTTTTACAAAAGATCGTTTAATTACCTAAGTAGAATTTAGATTATTTTTTTTGGGCGCCGGACGGGCTGCTTCGGGCTCGCTGTTCGCTCGGCTTTTTTTGTTTGGCGAAAAGCCAAACAAAAAAGAGCTAAACCCTCCGCATCCCTGGCGCGGGCGGTGAAAAGAGGCAGCTGTCTCTTTTCACCGCCCGCGTGAGCGATTGAAGCGCAAAGCCCTGCGCAGGACTTTGCGTATGTTTGTTAGGCGAGGAGGCGACTTTAGGAGCCACCGCAGCCTTACAAACATAGCAAAGAACAAGCAGGCTTGTAGCGAAAAGCGCGACGGCGAGCGATCTTCCATTTTGTCACCGATGAGTTTCGCCGGCACGCCCAAATAATAGAAAAACTAATAGAAATAAAAAAGCCCTTCTGTAACAGAAGGGCTTTGAATTTTATGTAGAAGAACTTTACTCAACTCTTTTAATAGTACAACCAATAGATTTTGTTTCTTGCATCTTAGGTGTTTCACCTTTAGCAACAGATGCCAAAGCATCTTTTAAATATGGAGCTTTTACAGCAGCTGCATCTTTTACGTTATCGTCGATAGCACCTTTGTAAACTAAACCTTTTGCATTGAATAAAAAACATTGTGGTGTACGTGTTGCTCCAAAAGCATCTGCTACAGCGCTTTTTTCGTCAACTACGTAAGCACATTTTAATGCTTGAGCAGTATAATATTTACTCATTTCGTCAAAGCTATCCGCTTCCGCGCGCTGAGCTTCGTTGCTGTTTACAATAACGCAACCAATACCATTACTCAAGCAATAATCAGAATATTCTTTAATTCGTTTTTCGCTTAGCTTTACATAGGGGCAAGTATTGCAACTAAAAATAACTAGTAATCCTTTAGCAGTTTTGCTTTCTCCCAAAGAAACTGTTTTACCAGAAACATCTTTCATTTTTGCATCAGCCATTGGCAAAGCAGCATTCAAAGCAAGTTCAGGACCTGCGGCCGGTTTCATAAACGAAAATAAGGTTACAACAATTGCAACCAAAGCGGGATAAATGATCAGTTTTTTCATACGTGAAAGTTACCCAAAAATAATCTATCAGTCCAAGTAAAGTAAAGTGATTTAACATTTAAAACATCTATAATTTGTTAAAAGAACGTCATTACTAAATCCAAAGTTCAGAAAATAGTAAGACCCAATTAATAATTATATAACATAAAGAAAGCCTTATAAAAAGACCCCTGCTATAAATTTGGGTTGCCTTACCGTGAACACCCTACAAGCTTTATTACAATTCTGGAATAAAGACACTTGAACCGCCGTAAGAAGATCTAGGATCTTCAAAAAAGAAAGTTTACCGATCACTTGAATAATTTTAAGAATTACATGTTGGATCTTGCAGCGGGAATAAAAAGAGTTTTAGTAGGCCTGGCTTTAGTAAGTACTGTAATTACAAGCCAAGCGCAGAATTTTATTCGATCAAACGAGTGGAAGAAGTATAGAAAGGAGATCTATGTTGGTATTGGTGCGGCAAATTTTTTAGGAGATCTTGGAGGTTTAGATAGAATAGGAACTGATTTTAGTATCGTTGATCTAGAGTTAAGTCAAACCGGTATTTCTGCGGGTTTGGGATACAAATATAAACTCGCAAAATGGTTCAACATTTCTCTTGGAATGCAATATTTAAAAGTAAGAGGTGATGATAAGCTTACCTCCGAAATATATAGAAACAATCGCAACTTAAATTTTAAGTCGAACATATTTGAACTTGCCTACCGCATGGAATTGGTTTATATGCACAATACGGTTGGAAATAGATACGGAATAAAAAGAACGTTTAGCAATCGGATGAAAACTTCATCGTATGATCTTGCTTTATTTGTAGGCATAGGCGGATTTTATTTTAATCCGAAAGGAAAGGATGTAAATGGAAGATGGACTAAATTGAAACCACTACACACTGAGGGACAAGGTTTACCCGGCGCTCCAAAACAGTATAAGAATTATGCAGTTTGCATTCCGCTGGGCCTTGCTTATAGATATTATATTGAGAGAGCATGGTCGGTTGGTATTGAATTAACGTTCAGAAAAACATTTACAGATTACATAGATGACGTTAGTACACGCTACTATGATAAAGATATTTTATTACAAAATTATGGATCAAAGTCGGTACAAATGGCCGATCCAAGTTTGGGAAAAATAACCGGAGCTACCGAACCAGATGCATCAGGAGTTGGTGCTCAAAGAGGAGATAAAGAAAAAGATTCATACATGAGTATTCAGTTAACGGTTGGACACCTAATAAAGAGCAAAAAGTATAAAAGAAAAAAAACGCGATTGAGAAGTAGATTTTGAAAATGATTGAGAAACACATAAAGTCATGAAAGTAAAATTATTTATAGTATGGATACTCTTTCACGTATCTACACTTAAAGGTCAAACCGTCATATGTCAAGGATTTGAAGGAACTGCCGGGTCTTGGAGTTACACCGCAGTTGGAAATGTAAATACGGAGCACGCAAGAACCGGCATAAATTCTTTACGATTAGGAAGAGGCAACGGAGGCGCCGGTTGCGCAGTAGGAACGGACGGAACTGTTGTAACGTTTGATCCTGTAACTTTAATTGGAGCTAATTGCACAGGCATTTTTTCATTTTATCACCGAACGCAAACCATCGCCGGTATAGCTGCTTCGTTAGGTTGTGCAGGCACGGGTGAAGGAATGGATGTTGGAGATGGATTTGCAGTGTATGGAAAATTTAATAATGGACCATGGACATTACTCGATTCATGGTCGGGAAGCAGTAATGCGGTTTGGACATGGGCAACTGCAGCCAATAACACCGGCACTCCATGTGGAAGCATTAATCCTTTTCCTAATCCATACACGTATGTTGTTCCTCCAGGTACAAGCGTAGCGGAATTTAAAATATTAACGTTTAGCCAATCAAACTGTGCAAATTTTTTAGCGGCAGTTACAGCGCAAACATCCAATGTTTACAATAGAGGAGATGAAGGTTTTTTTATTGACGACGTTTGTTTTCAAACCTTTGCCCCATGTACATTGCCAATTATGCTCAACGATCTTACGGCGAACTATTTTGATTCAAAAGTTGTTTTATATTGGACAACCACATTGGAAGTGAATAATGATCATTTTACAGTTGAAAGAAGTAACGACGGAATTTCATTTGAAGCTATTGGTAAGATAAAAGGAGCAGGCAGCACTTTAAAAAAGCAAAATTATTCTTTTACGGATAACGACCCGTATCTGGATGATGTAAGTTATTACAGGTTAAAACAAACCGACCAAAATGGGAATTACGCCTATTCTAAACTAGTAAGCGTTGATCGAAGTTTAGAACCTGACCTTAACGTGTATCCAAATCCAAGCCGGGATGGTGTGTTTTTTATTATAACTGATTATTTTAGCAATAACAGTAACTTTTATGAGGTATTGGATTATTCTGGAAGAAAGATAATTGAGCAAAAAATACAAAACAACAAGTCGGTGTTAGATCTTACTGGCAATGGAAAAGGGCTGTATATTCTGAGATCAACTATAAATGGTAGAACCAGTTCTAAAAAAATAGTGTTTAATTAAGAATCGCATGTTAACACTCTCTTTACTTTTAACGCCTCTTAACAGCCTTTTTTTGGCAAATTTACTCTATTGGACACACCTGAACATATACAACAAATACCCAAGCCTAAAAGGAGTTTTTTAGGAAGGCTGTTTCGTTTTATTTTTTGGTTGGCATTCATTCTTGTTATTTTGGTCATCGCGGCAATTTCGCTGGTTTACATTTATGAAGATGATGTAAAAGCGATCATCATCAAAGAGCTTAACAAGAATTTAAATGCGGAGATCAGATTAGATCCTAAAAATATTGATCTCACTATTGTGAAAACATTTCCCGATTGCGCCTTAGAGTTCAAAGATATTACTTGTATGGAAGCTATCAAAAGCGAAAAACGAGACACTTTAGTTTTTGCTAAAAGCCTTCAGCTCAAGTTTGACATCAAAGATCTATGGAATAAAAAGTACGACATTAAAAAAATAAAAATGGCAGATGCATTTTGCCGTTTGAAAGTGAACAGCAAAGGGAAACCAAATTATATTGTTTGGAAAGACCCTTCGACAAGCTCAAGACTCGATACCATTAGCACTAACGATAGCTTGAAATTTAACCTAGAGCAAATTGAATTCGCGAATGTAGACATGAGTTATGTTGACCTAGAGAGTAAAGTGAAAACGCAATTCAATATGAAGCAAGTAGAGCTTTCAGGAAATTTTAGTGATACAGATTATGAATTGAAAGGCGAAGGAGATCTGTATGTAAATAAAGTAAGCGTAAAGAAGACAGATTATATTAATAACAAGAATGTAAAATACAAAGCTGAATTGCAAGTAACTAAGGATCTTTATAAAATAAAGACCTGCGACGTTCATTTGAATAAAATGCACATAGAAACCAATGGGATGATGGTTTATGGAGATAGCTTAAGCGAATTAGATCTTGATTTTAAAGGGAAGAATTTGGATATACAATCTGTATTATCTTTATTACCCGAATCACAAAAAGATCGTATTCGTGATTATAAGAGCGAAGGAAATTTTTACGTGAATGGAAAAATGAAATACCAGACCACGGACAAGGCAGGCAAAACGGACTTTAGTATGAATGTAGATTTTGGTGTAAATAATACTACAATAGTTTATCAGCCAAAAGATGCTAAGCTAACGAACTTAAATGCTAAAGGAAGATTTGTAAGCACAAGTGATCAAACCTTATTAGAACTGAAGGATGTTTCGGGTGATCTGATGAGTGATCATTTCTCTGGAGATATGATTCTTACTAATTTTAATGATCCCTATTTGGATCTAAAAGTAGGTGGAACGTTGGATCTTGAGAACTTCACAAAATTTTGGCCAATTGATACCCTCTCAAAACTAAAAGGAAAAATAACATTTAATGGATTAGTAAAAAGTAAAATAGAAGAGTTGAAGAAAAATGTACTTTCAGAAAACGCTTCATTGGAACTACAGGCTAATCTTAAGGATCTTGTGATACAATTTAAAGAAGAAAAGGATAGTACAAATATTTATTCGTGTGAAGTGAGAGCTCTTAACCGTTTGGTTGAAGTAAGAAATTTGTCCATCAAAAAGGGAAATTCAGATATGAAGATCGATGGAAAGTTGGAAGGAGCGTTTAACTATATATTAGATAATAAGAATCCTTTAAAAATATATGGCAATTTGAAAAGTGAACGAATAGTTGTTGAAGATTTTATTTACAATGAAACAAGTGCAAGCGCAACTAAAAAAAGTCAAGTTGACGTGCCTGACAATATTAACTTTATTTTAGATGCAAGTATTGATGCATTGAGTTTTGGAAAATTCAATGCGAGCCAAGTTCAAGGAAATATCGAATTAAAAAATAAAAGGATCCTAGCAGAGAGTGTTAATTTGAACACTATGGATGGAAATGCCACCATTGATGCATTACTTGATCTCAACGGAAAAAACTTGGAAGTGTCGATGCATGGAGAAATGGTGAAGATCAATGTTACCAAGATGTTTGCGCAACTCAATAATTTTGATCAGGAAACATTAAAGGATAATAATGTGGGAGGTTTATTAAGTGCGAGTATTGATTTTAGCGGCACATGGGATAAATTTTTGGAACCCGATCTTAATTCTATAAAAGCAGTTTCCGACCTACAAATAGAACAAGGAAGATTGGTTGATTTTAAACCACTCGAAAGCTTAGCAAAATTTGTTGACATCAACGACCTTAAGAGTATTAAATTCTCATCACTTCAAAGCAGAGTGGAGATAAGCAAAAGCATCATTACTATTCCTAAAACCGCCATTAAAAATTCGGCCCTGAATATTGATTTTTGGGGAACACATAGTTTTAACAACGATATTGATTATCATGTTCAATTATTGATCAGCGATTACCTTAGCAAAAAGCGCAAACCAGATGCAGATGATGAATTTGGTTTAGTAGAGAATGACCCAGAGAATCGTAGGAGCGCATTTATATTAATGACGGGAACTGTAGATAAGCCCATTATTAAATACGATCGTAAAGGCATGAAACAAAAGATCAAAGAAGACATTAAAAACGAGAAGCAGAACTTAAAAGCGATCTTGAAAGAGGAGTTCGGGATGTTTAAAAAGGATTCTATTAAGGTAAAAACAACAACTAAATCAGATCAGCAATTTAAGCTCGAAGATCCAAACCTGCCTGCCGGCAAGGCAGGGAAAAAGAAAGATCCTGAAAAGGAAGAAGAGGATGAGGATTTTTAACCCTCAAAGGTAACCGTAAACGTTACCATTCGTGAGCGAACTTTATCCAAACTATTGGTAAAAATACTATTTTCTTTTTGCAATAAATTTTTTGTTCCCATGTGGAGTTTGAGTTCGAAGCCTAGTTTAAAATACATCAAGTAAAAATCAACGCCCGCACCACCGCTATAGTAAAAATCATCGCGTTTTAATTTTACATTATCATCTAATTGATTGGCACCACCACTGGCAACACCAGCTGCTTTTTTGCGCGAGGCAAGATCAAGCATGTAACCACCGCCGCCAATAACATAAGCGCTAAAATTTCCTAAGCGCTTTGATTGAACTTTGATCTCAAGAGGAAATATCAAAAAAGTGGATTCAACTGTTTTTTCAAAATACTTGCTGGAATCGCGATCGGCATTGGAAAGAAAGTACTCAATTTTACGAGAAGCAAAACTAATGCTTGGCGTAGTTCGTAAACGCATGTACTCAAAAAGGCGAAAGTCGGTTACTAATCCAATGGCAAATCCCGGCCCCGGTCGTGTATAAATAGAACGAATGCGGTAACGCGTATCAACATTGTTACTTTTTATTACTGTATCAGGAAAAAGGGAGTTTTTAACGGTATTTAATCTAAAATCGGTTTGATTATAGGCAATTGTGAAGCCAAAATGAAGTTGCTGCTTGTAAAAGCGAGGTTGGTTAATGCTATAGCCATCGTTTTGTTGCGCAAACGAGATGTTAATTAATGCAATAAAAACAACTATGTATTTATACCAATTCAGCACCACGAATATAACGGTTTTCGGGCATTATTATTTTATTCCTCTAGAGGTTTTTATACATTTGTTTTTCTTATGCAAAGCCATAGATTTAGCTCTCATTTTGCCTTTTCTCTATTTACAGTAGCAGTACTGCTAGCTTTGGTTTTACCCAATCTTGTGCAACATGGTATGTTCATGGATGGAACCCAATATGCCATTGTTGCAAAAAATCTGGCCGAAGGAAAGGGCAGTTTTTGGTTTCCTTACTTAAGTTCATCATGGGAAAAACAAGGTCAAAATTATTTTTTGGAGCACCCTCCTTTGATCTACTTTTTGCAATCATTTTTCTTCAAAATTTGTAACGGAAGTTTTTTAAGCGAACGTCTCTATTGTTTTTTTACTCTCATCTTAAGTGCTTTTTTAATTACAGCGATCTGGAAAAGATTGTTTAAAATAGACAACAAATACCATTTATTCTATTGGCTCCCGGTTTTGTTGTGGATCATCATTCCTTCTGTTTCATGGTCGTATAAAAATAATATGCAAGAGAACACTGTGAGTGTTTTTGTTTTGGCATCTGTGTATTTTATGTTAAGGTCTATTTCAAAGGATTCAAAAACTTATATATTCATCTTCTTAGCAGGAATCTCAATCTTTTTAGCAAGTTTTTCAAAAGGACTGCCCGGATTTTTTCCGCTTTGTTTTTTTATTTTAATGAGATTGTGCTTTAAAAATATAACGTGGAAGAAAGCAATAAGTAACACGTTTTTATTGGCCCTTATCTCTGCATTAATTTACTTTTTAATGTTCTATTTTAGCGACGAAGCCCGTAGAAGTTTGACTTTTTACGTAAAGGAAAGATTATTGCAAAGAATATCTAATGACCCCCAAGTTGAAAATCGTTTTGTAGTGTTGTATTGGTTGTTCAGTGATCTTCTCGTACCAATGGTAATACTCTTGCCATTTATGGGATTTAACATGATGAGGAATAAAATTTCAATGACCACCCTGCAAAACCCTATATTGAAAAAGCATATTCTTTTGTTTGCACTTGTTGGTTTAGCGGGCGTTCTTCCGCTATGTTTTACACTTGTTCAGCGCGCTGTATACTTTGTTCCGGCATTGCCGTTTTTTGCAATTATGCTTAGCATACTTTTTTTGGATGAGATATATAAGCTGGAACGAAATGTTTCGTTAAGTACAAAAGCGCTAAAAACACTTTTTACTATGGGAATTGTGGGATTAACTTCTGTGATGATCTATTGTAGTGTAGTTTTTGGAAGAGATGGTCGTGATCAAGAGGTAATTTCAGATGCTAGAAAAATTGCCGCGGCAATAGGCAAGAACAAGAATATTTACGCGTTATCAGGGATCTACGAAGAATGGGGCTTTCAATTTTATTTGTTACGATATGATAATATTACTCTTGAACCTGGTGCAAAAAAACAAGACTATATTTTATTAAAGAAAGAAGAAAAATTTGAGGATATAAATTACAAAGATCTGAACCTAGATCTTACCAAATACAAACTACTTAAAAAGATCAATTAACGTTTATATCGTAACTCGCTTCCTTTCCTAAGGCTTTCACTGTAAGTTTTAAAACCATTCCCTGATATGGAAGAAGATCATAAGTGGTGATTCCGTATTTTAAATTTGTTTCTGAAATGATCTTGCCTGAATCATCTTTTAAGGTTATTGTACCATCTTTAGGAATATTCTTCCCTAAAACAGTAAGTTGGTATTTACTTCCGGTTTGTGGCATTAGTGATGCAAAAAAACCTTCGTTCTCATGAAGGCTTTTATTTCCGTAATGCATTTTTGATCTGGAGAGAAGTGATGAGTTCGAAACTTGTTCTGTACCTATAACAGGTTCTTTAATGATCGATGAATTTTTCGCCGTTCGCATGGAGATATAATTATTTCTATCCCATACTCGAATATAATCGATCTCAAAATTCACCGAATCTTTAAAATCTTTTCTTGGCCCTGGAGAATACGCACCCCCATCACTTGATACTGCAATATTAGCCACCAATTTTTTTGGATGCTTCATATCAACATACGTCATAGCAATGCACTGTCCATTCAAGTAATATTTCAAATAATTAGCGGTCCACTCTCCGGCTATTACATTATAACCTTCAGTAAGTGAGCCTTCAAATTTTACCCAATCGCCCCAAACTTTTTTCCCAAATAATGTTTTTTTGTAGTTATCTGCTTTTTTCTGGCAATGTCTTCCAACATGGATCTTATCTGGTTTTTCTGTTTTT
>Ga0075163_10003703_pt1 | contig 20551 bp, 16 predicted proteins | sample JI1023141ADNA_FD_71478 | JGI IMG/M metagenome (GOLD analysis project Ga0075163, IMG submission 71478) | Wastewater effluent complex algal communities from Wisconsin, to seasonally profile nutrient transformation and Carbon sequestration -... | ecosystem: Engineered > WWTP > Effluent > Algae... | reverse complement strand
AATGAACTCTGACGATTAAATTGGTGGGCTCGTTGCCATGCCTTCAAGAAGACCTCTTGAGTGATGTCGTCGACGTCCGCCGACCATGCGGTGAGCCGGCCAATCAAATTTCGAATGCCTGGTTGAAAACGCTTGATTAGGTTCTCAATCGCCTCTCTGTCTCCAGTCGCAACATGGCGCATTAACTCTTCATCGTTTTGCCAACGATGAGAGGAAACTTCAGGTGAAGGTTCGCCTGACGTTTCCATCAACTTGACGTTGGATGAAAACGGCGGCTTTTGTACCTCTGCCATGCATGGTTGCTCAAAAAGCGGGGGCGATTTCGAAGATAAACTCTGGATAACTGAAGGATAAACACCGCTCGAACCCCAATTCTTACAGTTTAGCCGGGCGATCTGCCATTTTTCAGCGATTTCCCCACCGATTTGGTGGGGCGACTGTCCGTTGAGCTCGTAGTCCGCTTAAATGAAACGCATCGAGCGGTTTTGTTCAAGACTCAAACGTTGGTTTGTGTGTTAGACTGACCCGCTAGACTCTTTTATGGACATGGCTGTTATGATGCGAAATTTGCTTAAACTCCTTCTCTGTGCGGCGTTGGTCAGCTTAGGTTTTTCCTGCAAACGGCCTGAACCTGCACTCGAGTTAAATCTCGATTCGGCTGACTGGGATCAGATTTCCACAGCGGCTCGCGGTCGGACAGTACGCATGATGATGTGGGATGGTGATCCCCTTATCAATGCCTATATGCGGGACTATGTTGCATCGCAAGTCAAGGAACAATTTGACCTGCAATTGGAGATCATCGGCGGACAGGGAAACGTTCTGGTCAACAAGTTTATGTTGGAACTGGATGCGGGAAGAAAAGTAGGAGATATTGATCTGGTTTGGATTAATGGCGAAACCTTTTATCAGCTTAGGCAACTGAAAGCACTCTACGGTCCCTTCACCGACAAACTCCCCAACAACCGCTATATCGATTGGAAAAATCCATTCATCCACACCGACTTCCAGCAACCCGTGGATGGCTACGAATGTCCTTGGGGCAACGTTCAGATGGCCATGATTTATGACTCGTCACGAGTAACCACACCACCCAAAAACAAAGAAGAATTACTCGAATGGGTGAAGCAGAATCCGGGACGCTTTACCTTCGACAACGGTTTTACGGGAATGACGTTTCTTAAATCACTGCTCTACGAATTTGCGGGAGGTCGCGATTCGCTCAACGGTCCATTCGATGAAGCAAAGTATCAAGCAGCTTCTGAAAAATTGTGGGCCTACATCCAACAGTTGAAACCCTATCTCTGGAAAAAGGGTGAAACTTTTCCGGAGGGCGTGGCCCAGCTGCATCAGCTGCTCATGAATGGTGAAGTGGACTTTTCGATGAGCAATAACGACGGCGAAGTAGATAACAAAGCCAAACAGGGAGTCTTGCCTGAAACCGCCCGAGCTTATGTGTTAGAATCAGGAACCATTCGCAATTCGCATTATGTGGGAATCCCGATCAATGCCCCGAATAAAGAAGCGGCTTTGGTTCTCGCCAATTTTTTGATTTCACCCGAAGCGCAATTCAAAAAAGCCACACCTGAAGTTTGGGGTGACGGAACGGTTTTAGCGTTGGATAAACTAGAGCCGGAGTGGAAATCGAAATTCGAGTCGGTACCTGGCAGAGAGCGGGTGGCTCCGCGGCCAGAGTTGGAGTTGAAAGCTCTGTTGGAACCTGCGCCCGAAATTATGATTCGGTTGCATGAAGATTTTCGCAAACGTATCATCGAATCCAAGTGAGTGGCGGGTGGGAATGTTTAGCAACATCAGACGACACATCACGGTTGGGGTGATTCAAGATTCTTGGAAGCTAGGTTTGCTAGGGCTCATTGCCCTCCCTGTCCTCTGGTCGCTACTCTATTCGTTGGCTTTCAGTTTAGGGCTAACGGGGCGTTTGGCGAAAGGTTGGACAACGGAGCATTGGCAACGGGCTCTGATGGATGGCTTTCTGGCGCGGACCATTCTCCATAGCGTTTATGTGGCGTTTGCCGTCACTTGTGTCGTTGCCGGAATTTCACTCAGCATCGCGGCCTTTGGGGCTGAGCTTCGACGTAGTCGCTTATTGTTGATTATGTTGTTGGTACAGTCGGGGACTCCCGCGGTCGTGGTTGCTTCGCAAACCATGAATTGGTTCGCAAGTGGCGGCATGTTATCGCGCATCGCGTTTCAGTGTGGCTTGGTTCAGTCGCCCAACGAATTTCCAGCAATCGTTAATGACACTTGGTCTCTCGGTACCATACTCGGCATTTCAGTCACCCTTCTACCTTTGGCCACTCTTTATTTCATGAATTTGTGGGAAGCCATTGGGTTCGAACGGTACTGTCGCTTAGCCAAACAACTTGGCTGTTCATCCTATCAAGCGACGCTCAAAGTTGTCATTCCCATGATGATCCAACGGGGTAGCTCCATGTTGGTATTAATCTTTCTGTTGGCTTTGGGGAGTTATGAAATTCCGCTGTTGCTCGGTCGGCAATCACCTCAGATGTTCTCCGTAGCGCTGCAGCAGCGAACGGGACAATTCAATTTGCTCAATCGTCCACAGGCTTTCGCGTTGGCGACGATCTACTTCATCGCATGCAGTGGCTTATTGCTTCTCTACCTTCGTCAGCGGAGGAGGGTGAATGAACGCTAGTACGTCGCAGGGAAGTCCCGAGTCCTGGCAACCTTATTCGTGGTCGATGCGCATCGTCAAGCTCGGATTGTTTCTCGTTTTCGCAATCTTCCTACTGAATATCGGAACGCTGGTGTTGTTATCGCTAGGGAGCGGTTGGAGTTATCCGCGATTATTGCCCGACCAAGTCGATGGCGTTCCTTGGATGAATTTATTTCAATCGCGTTCAGGAATTTTACGCAGCAGTCTGGTCTCCTTGGGAATAAGTTCCATCGTTGCCTCCGTAAGTACGATACTCGGCTTATGGACCGGCGTCGGTTTAAGGCGAGCACGTTCCAAAGTTTGGCTTTATATCGCTTATCTTCCATTCGTGTTGTCACCCGTGACCGTCGGGTTATGTTTGTTAGATATGTCGATTCGATTGGGGTTAGCGAGCACCTATAGCGGGGTCATTTGGGCTCAGTCGATTTTCGCATATGGTTTTGTCACGATCTTCTTCTGTGAAACATGGGATGTTCAAATTGACAAGCGAGTGCACTTGGTGAGGGGACTGGGAGGCAACAGCATCGACGTGTGGCGGCATGCCATTTTGCCCAGAGCTTGGCCATTGATTGTGGTCGCATGGACCCAGGCTGCCTTATTTTCATGGTTGGATTATGGCTTGGTATCCGTAATCGGTGGCGGTGTCATTCCTTCTTTAACGTTAAGCATGTTTGCTTACCTGCGGGAAGCGAGCGTCAATCAAGCGGCACAGTCAGCGATGATACTCTTCTTACCTTCGTTGATCTCTTTTGTGATTGCCAGTTTCTTGCTTCGCTCTAAATGGGGAAAGGAAGTTTGAGATGAACCATCTTCCTCGTGAAGCACACGCAGCATCAGTGATTGAAGCGACGGGTATTCGGCTCGGTTACGGCAACGTGTCCGTTCTGCATGATGTGAACATGCAGCTCAATAGCGGCCATACGTTTGTGATTCTCGGTAACAGTGGGTGCGGAAAGACGACACTGCTAAAAGTTTTAGCTGGAAATCTTCAGCCTCAAGCAGGCCACGTTTTGCTTCAAGGTGAGGATTTGTCGCAAATCCCGTTGTCCAAGCGAGGTATCATTTACCTTGATCAAGAAGCTCTGTTATTCGAGCATCTCAATGTTTTTGAAAATGTGGCGTTTGCGCTGAGGTTGAAGAAGAAAAGTGAGGCAGAAGTTGAGACGCGTGTTCAACAAATGCTGAACCGAATCTCACTGAGCGAACACGCCAAAAAAATGAGTCATCAGCTTTCGGGTGGTCAAAAGCAACGTGTTGCGTTTGCTCGAGCTGTTTTGGCGGAACCGAAAGTTTTGTTGTTGGATGAGCCGTTCTGCAGCCTCGATGATCGAACGCGAACGATGATGCAAGAATTGTACAAAGCGTTATGCGCTGAGTTCGGAATTACAGCCGTTTTCGTCACGCATGATGTAAAAGAAGCCCTGTTGGTCGGCGATGCCTTTGGCTACATGGAAGGTGGAATGCTCCATTCCTTTGCGACAGTAGAGGAGTTTATGCGCGATTCGCGAACAGGTGTGGTCCAAGAGATCGATTTTTGGAACGGTATACGGAAGAAATAATTCACCTTACATCGGCTCGCGAAAGGCGTGACAAGCAACGGCGATTCGAATGCTGGTCGTTAACCAGCAGAGGCTACCAAAGATCCAGGCCAGCAGAGCAAAATGCTGAGGGATCAGGCAGATTAGCAGCAAGAAGATGACAGTTTCGGTCCCTTCGATAAGCCCTGTGGAGTAGAAAAACGATTTCTTTCCAGCCTTATCCGTGGCTATCCCTCGTTTTGCCGAAATGATGGCGAATGCGAGAAACGACGAGCCGGTCCCCAGGAAACTATAAATGAGAAAGCAGGCAGGTAATTGGTTTTCTACCGTATAAATCGCAAATGCAAACGGCACGCTGGAATAGAAAAGCATGTCGAGAGCGATGTCAAGGAATCCACCGACGTCACTGGGACGCGTAAGTCGCGCGACGCAGCCATCGAGTCCATCCAGTAAGCGATTGCAGGCGATCAAGGCCAAGGCTACGCCGAACCAACCGAAGGCGATTGCGACAGACCCACCGATGCCCAAGAAAAATCCAAGCCAAGTGAGCGTGTTAGCCGACAAACCACAGGCCAAACAGACTCGGGCGATTCGCATTAACCAAGGGTCGATACGCTTGCGAATTTGGATGTCGAACATGGACGTCGTTGCCGCTCAAGTGAGGAAGCGCTACACGTTGGAACGATACTCGTGCGATTCACCTTTTTCAGTACGAGCTTTGATTTGGTCTGCATAGACCTTTCTTCGATCCACGAAGAACATACCAGATTTTTGTCCGCGAAGGCGAATTCGCAGGTCATTAATTCTCGCGAGCGTCTTTTCAGGCCAGATAGCGTATTCCCGTTCACCGTGATATGGCCCAGCCTGCAGGTACTTCCCTTGGCAAATAGGTGGTCGAGTGACCTTGGTCGCCCCATCCGGCTCTCGTAAAGCATACACATCGTCTGCCCAATGACCCGTGATCAAATTTGCTGCTGCAAAGGGAGCGAGGTTGCCCCACAGAACACGGGCTTTGGGGCCGTTCGGGTTGCAGAACCAATGAAAATGCGTTCGCATGCAACACGAGAGGTGAGCATAAACTCGTGGGTCGTATTCAGGATCGCGAAAGATGAACAACACTTCGCGACGTTCTTGTTTCACAAAGGCCCGCAAGTCTCGACGAAACGAGAAGCTGGTGATGTGGCGGAAGCCCTCTTCCAGGTCGTTGAGAAGAATGATGCCGCTGTTGTAGTGAGAGCTCCCGTGCATGTAATTGATGGCGTGGGGCATTCTGCGTTTGGGTCCAACCGGAAGTTCGGGTGTTGCTGCCGACTTGCGTACCCGCGACGCCATGAATCGACCTGTGGCAATGAGAATCTCATCGTCCGAAGGAAGTTCAGGCTGACCTTCGCGCCGTGGAGTGCTATAGATGACATTGTCGTGCCATATTAGTTTACCCGTGTGTGGGCTAATGCCAGTGCACCAAGGATGATCGAGGTCCACCGCTCCGGGCTGAAGCGGATTGAAGCGAATGAGGTCAAGAACGCGGCAGATATCGTGCCCGTTGCGCATTGCTTGTCGGATCAAACGAAATGGCAACAAGCCCCAATAGTCGAGCGCGTTGTGCAAACGCTCATCGCGGGAGGCCAGCGCATTACCGGTTGGGTAAACAGCGGATTCAGCTTGAATCATGAGCACCTAATCCAGTACAGCTTCAGAATTGAAAACGCCAAGCGATCATCACGTACCTAAGATTTATTTTTTGCACGAGTCGGCGTCGGGGCTTACTTTGCAAGTGTCGGTCGGGATGCCTTCAACGGTGATCGAAGATTGATCATCGCTGTAGGTAGGACGAAAGGCGTTGTTGAACCAACGTTTGATAACACCCGTAATACCGAACGCTTGCAATGGAGCCTTCCAGAGTTTGGGCTTGTTGTGGATTTCACCCCAGTTCGGAACATCGTCATGGAATACATAAACTTCCCACAGTGTTCCGTCGGGATCGGTGATCCACAGTTTAGTTTGCTCTGCGTAACAACATTGAACGTGATCTTGTCGCCCGATACGAGCGTTAACGGCCACGAGGCGTTTGTAGGCTTCTTCGAGTTTCTTGGGATCGGTGACTCGTAACCCCAAGTGATTCAGCGGCCCGCCAACGCAGGCTCTTTTCGGTTTGAGAGAAAGCACCATCGGTGGACTTTCGAGTTCAAACTTAGCGTAATCGTCATACTGTTTGGCGGGGGCGACGCCGAGCAACGCCGAGTAAAACTCGACTGAGCGTTTGAGGTCGGAAACATTGAGGCAAGCATGAAATTTATCGATGCTGCGCGATTCTTGGCTCGTTCGATTTGGGACAGTTCGCGAAATGCTTTCCGTCGCTTCATTGGGGCGATCGACAACGCTCATGGGGCACGCCTATTTCTTAGTGAATGAAAATGAAAAAAGATTCAAACGATCTAACGGTCAGTCGATCGTATGATCGTTTGAGTGTGTGAAAAAATTTTTTACAATTCAATCAGCCAATTCGATAAACCTTCGGGGGGGACTGTGACAGTAAGTGGGGTCTCGCTCGCTTTTCCATGTTTGGGAAGTTTAAGTCGGGAGGCTAGTTCGGGTGAAAAGGTCACTTTGTAGTCGCCAGGAGGTACCCCGTCGCCAAACGGAAAGGTTTTGATGGCAAAGCTACCGTCAACTTGTAAAAGGCTACTGGGGGAATCCTTTTCATAGGCACCGGCCGAAGCGGCGTGCAAATAAATGCTTCCAGCCGTGACAGGTTGACCATCTTTGGTAACTTTCCCAGTAACTGGGACCAGAGTTGGCTTGGGGCCACCGCAGCCAAGGACTAAGCAACTCAAGATCGCGATACTAAATGCGATACAGGAGTAAGGTTTGAAAGTCATTCGTTACTCCTCCGTTACTACAACGTTGCCATCCGCAGGTCGAATCAATCGTCGGATAGTGACGCGATCGGTGGTAAAGGAAAGTAGTTTGACGCTTCCATCCCCAAAAACAAATTGTGGACCACCAGCACCGGGCGTACCCCAATTACCACCACCGCATGACTCTCCCCCTTCGCTCCAGCCGGCGCCAGAAGCGCGGTCAGGGAAGTTATTGATCTGTTGATCGTTGTAAAATTCATCACCGCACCGGCCAACACCACCATTACCGCCGAGAATATAGGGCTCGTCCCAATATTGCGAACCAGCCGTGTAGGCAACCCGTGCCATCGCTTTTTCACCGATGAAAATCGTGTTCGTAGTGCCGTCAACTACTCCGCTGTGTCGCAACACTTTGCCCCAGCCTGCATAGGTCGTGTAGAAAACGAGTTCATTGGCTGCGTAGTCAGTTCGAGCGCTAGGTCCAAGACCAGCATCACTGTAACTCCAGCCTGGATAAACAGGATCGGTGGCTGGTATGGCTTGCGTTACTGGGGCTCGTCGCGAAGGCATATAGTACGCTGAGACGGGAGTGCGATAACACATCAAAGGATCTTCAAACAAAGCCGCTTGTTCGATGTACGGCAAGATCGAATAGAAGGTCGATCCCAATTGATACCGAGGTTGATCGGTTGGGTCACCCCAGCGTGGCCGGAAAGCTCCATAGCCTGGTATGACGGTATGAACATTGGGCGTAGGAACAACGATACCTTTGGACGTGGTTTGATAGGGAGCGGAATTCGCTGGGATGCCTGGTGTATAGTCGTAGCCACCGCTGGTGGGAAAATGTTTGTTGGAGGATTCAAAATTGTGAACGGCCAAGCCCATTTGCTTGAGATTATTGGCCGACTGCATACGGCGTGCTGCTTCGCGAGCCGACTGGACTGCCGGCAAAAGCAACCCGACTAAGATGCCGATGATGGCGATAACGACCAAAAGTTCGACGAGAGTAAACGCCTGACGACTTCGTGCAAAACTGAATCTTGAAAAATGATACACGCCATTATGGTTTCGCATCTCGCTGCTTCGCTCCTCTATTTCAAGTCGTTCAAGTCGATTTCATTCAAACATTCGCTTGATTGTTGTGGGGGCAGGTTCTTCTGTCAATACGGCAAAGTCACAATATCCGACTCGAATGTTAGGTCGGATCGGCTGATAAGTTGGCCGATTTGAGAAGTTCTTCTCCATCCGGATAGAGTTGCAGAAAATGATCATAGGTTGATCTATATTGACGAAAATACATTGGGCGGTCGCGGTTGTCGTTGGCCGTCTCGGCAATACTCGACTTAATCTGATTCAACGTCTCAACGAGCAGTTTTTGACCTCTGCTTGTATCCCCTCTCGCTTTCCATATTTCTGCCAAGATCACAGCCGCTTCACTTCCGAAAGATAAATCGATGTTTTCTAGGAAATGGGAGAGGATTTTCTCCGCCAAGGGATGGTCACCTGCTTTGAATGCGGTTGCGCCTAGTAAAATATAGTCCGAGTGGGATTTCCAAACGGGCTCAAGTCGCAGGATCAATTGAATGGCATCGGCTTGTCGATTTCTCTTAAGGAGTATATCAACGTAGTTGTTAAATTGTGTCCCAATTACTGAGTAGGGTTCGTAGATGTCATCTTGGTCTGCCGGATTCGTCGCTTTATCCGCAACGGCCAACAGTCTCTCGTAGACCGCGATCGTTACCTCGTCTTTGTTGAGATTCTTGGTTGTTACAACTGCATCGACGTAGGTGTCGAAGTATGATTCTATCGGCCCGACAAGACGAAAGAGGTTCTTAACACGCGAGGGATTTGTGGTGGCATCTTCGAGCAATTTGTCAAAGTTCGATATGATTGCTTCCGGTCCAGGTGGCTGGGGTTCCTTTTTTAAGTGCTCTTTCCGATCATTGGCAGCGATGGGTAAGCTGAGTAATTGACGACCGAGATGGATCTTGAGCACCAACTCAGCATTCGCATATTGATCGCCGGCTGGCTGTTCGGACTTTGGGTACCAAGTGGTTCGAGGACCGTCGAAGACAACCCAGCCTTCATTGTCTTCCAATACGGCAGATGCTACAACGAGTTTGAGATTGCGTAGGTCGAGTTTGTCGCTTGCGGTGACTGCAGAAATAATTTGCACATCGGAAAGAGGTTTCCCTTTCCATTGAGGCAGCCAATCAGCGGGATCAAGTAGATCTGCAAACCTGGCATTACCGATCAGAGAATTGTTTTGCATTTCGATGCAAGCGTGTAAAGCATAAATGTCCTCAATGGGGCGTTGAATGGTTTTGTCGTCAACAAGACAGCCCGTTGTTGGTCCGACGATTCCGATATGAGTATCATCGGCGGAGAGGCCAGTCGGGTCCTTCACGACATACTGAATCAACCAGGCTTCTTTTTTGTCGCCGGTCGGGGGCCAGGGAATTTCTCGATGGTCTACTACGATCAGTTCATCAGGCAATGAATTCAAGTTACCAAATTGCTGGAGCCAGTTAGAGAATTTCGCTTTTGCCATGAAGCTTGGTTCTGATGCGGCGGCAGGAATGGCCTCACGTTTTTCGATTTGTTCCAAATACGATTTGGCTCTAAAAGAATAATGAACATCTTGGCAAAGGTTGGCCAATGTCTCGACTCCAATGCTGAGCTTCGTTTGCGTTGCAATTCCAGCAGCTTCAAGTTGGATCTTTTTGCTTGGATTTTGGAGAGCTATTTTTAGAAGACGCGCTTGCTCCGCGCTGTCGATGTAACGCAAAGCGATAGTTGCCTCTAATGGTAAGCTCGATTCGTCCTGATCATCGATGGAGTTCGTGTTTGCCGCGATGAGCCATTTTTCAAGTAGTTGGTGTCCAGTAGGCGTATCGAACGGATGATGGTCGATCTGTTCGGTAAGCATCAGCTTGTTTGCTGCAACTAAAAGATCTTCCGAAATTCGTTCATCCGTACGCGGCGTTGGGAGGGAGCGAAAAACGACTTCGGTGATAGGATTTTTCGCCGTCAGTTCGCTGAAGATGGAGGACCACAAGAAGCTATTGGGTGCCAGAGGTCGCTGCGTCGCTTCGACGATATGAGATACGCTCTCTTGTGAGCCCAGTTTGGCAGAAATTTTGAGTACAAAGAGTAGGTCCCCTTCGTCTTCTGGTTGCTTAAGAGCAAGAACGGCGTCGTAGGCCTTCAGAAGTACGGGTACGCCTTTTTCTTGAAATGTTCGAGAGGCAGGACTATTTTTGGAATTACTGTTATCAAAAAGAGCGGCTAGCGTAAACAACGCCGACCTGTTGTCGTACTTTGGGGGGAAGCGTTGAGTTAATCGCTGTGGTGTAAGAACTGCAACAGCGTTGATGATCGCCTCCGCATCACGTTGGACAAAAATTCGCTTATCGCGGATTGCCTCAAGTTCTTTGACTATGTTTCCATCGGGGGCCAGGCCTCGCTGAATTGCACGTCGCAACGGGCTTGAGAAAAAAGTACCTGACTCTCCTCCCTGTTCATCCAGTTCCTGTATCCAGCCGCAACCTGGCAGGGTTGGTAAGGTGAGCCCGAGACTGATTGTCGAGACGCATAGGTATATCCATAGGACTCGATGTATTGGGGTACTCATAGCTTCTTGCTTTCGTATATCTCGAAAAATGCGGCCCGTGTGTTAAGCAGTCGCTCGGGCTGAGGTTCATTGCAAGAGTATTGCATTGAAGTTTAGCCTACATTCTCATGGGCTAGGCTCGGCAGATCTATCACCCATGTTGGGGTGTGGTCAGAAGGAGGAATACCTGTAATCGCCACTCATTCGTTTAGCCCGTAGCCGTAGCGCATGCGAAGGCTAGGCCTCCAGCGGTATCAGGCCGACATCGTAATGCTCGTCCGACCTGCAGCGGGCTGTGTCTGCTCCGATCGAGGATCAAACGGAAGTACGCCTAGCCTATCGGCACACGGGTTAAACGATACACGCCGACTGCGCGCGTCAGTACAAGATGATGTGCATTCGGTCTGCTCCGATCGAGGATCAAACGGTAGTAGGCCTAGCCTGGCGGCGTACGGGTTAAACAACCCAGCCGATCGCACATCTCTCCTGTTCTCCTACAGTCTCAAGCCTCATCCCTCCAGCCTGTTTGAGGCACACGGGCTAAACGATAAAAGATCGAATCGCTATTGATACGTGAGCCAAGCCGTTGCTTTGCAAGCTTGTTGAGCCTGGACTCGCAACCAGCGGGCTTGTACTTCGGATGGAAATTGGAAGTGGGTGGCTTTAGTGCCAGCGGCAGCGTGAATGGTGGTATACGGAATCCAATCGCCTGTTCCCATGACATCAAGTTCGACTACAAAGGAGGCATCGCTCTGTTGATCGTGCGATAGTGTAAGAGAGCGCTGCGAGTAGCCCCACATCAAATAAGGATCGCTCACTTCGTCTTTGTTGACTTGTTGATTTTTCCAGGGTCCACCCGCGCCCACTGGCTTGCCAAGTTTCCAGAGGTCATCGATGGCTCCAACCCACAAACCTGTCTTGCCATCATCGCTGCGAATGATATGAGGATTCGAGGTGGCTTTAGCGGAGACCCCGCTGAGAACAAATAGTCCATGATAGCTTCCAAAATCGGTAATGTGCAACGAATGAGAAGCTACTGGGCGAATCTTGGCAAAGCCATCGGCGTTTTCTGCGGGGAGTTCAAAAAACGTTCCGCCTACATTGAGCATGTCGCGCTCGGTAGCGACCTCTCGGCAAATGCGTTGTTGTCCCTGTGCAATGATGGGGTCAAAGTTTGAATTCGCGCGCGGCAAGCGCCAACGTCGCCCACGATCGTCAACAATCAGAATACTCGCAGCATCCAATTGAACGACATCTTTAGGTATCGGAGCTTTGGTGCGTAGCCAATCTTCTGCCCCCTTATCTTCTATTTGACGCAACTCGAGCGACCCATCGAGTTCGTAATAGTTTGTATTGGTGGCGAAACCGAGTGTGCGTTTGTTTTCGCCGCGAATGCGAAAAATTCCACCGTGGTTATCGGGTTCAGAGTCTCTCGCTACGCCATCAAAAATTTCATCCGCTTGTGTCGTTCGCAGATCATCATTGGCGAGTGTGACGATAACGCTCATATCATTGCAATCATGTTCGGCGGTGATTTGAAACCACTCCATGTCTGCAGGAAGTTGACGATGTACCGTTGTGCCATGTTCATGGTCTATGATCCACGCCGTTCGATACTTCCAGCCCGCAACTAGGAACAAGTCGCTCTTATCCCCCTGGCGAACTCTATCATGGAGCCACACCGCGCCGCTGGCTGGTGCTGGGCCCAGTTGATCGAGCAAGCTTGGTTCGATAAACCAGAGGTTGCTTTGCGATTGTCCAACACTATCGATGTTTCCTTTCACTTTGCGTGTGTTGAGGAATTCTGATTTGGCGGAATCGTCACAACCGAGCACCAGTCGATCGCCCCACCGGCAAAAATCGCCGACCACTTTGAGATAGGCGGAACGTGGGCGAATCCCAGTTGGGTTCTTCGCTGAGAAGGTCTTAGGAAATCTCCAAAACGCACCATGCATGGTCATCAGCAAATCCTCTTCGCCAATGTCTCGAATGCGCGGCCATTCTGTGTTCCAACCATGGGCGCCATCATAGCTATGACTCACTTTGGGTAGCCGATAAGACGACCACTTGCCATCCTCAAGCACCATCAAAATCAGCGACTTGGCATCCCAACCAATGCTCCAAGCGGGACCATTTAAGTCACCTCCCAAAATCCCTTGCGGTCCAGTCACTTCAGTGAATTGGTTGCGTCGCACAAGTTTCCAGTCATCGCCTGGCTGATACCATTCACCTAATGCGCCGCTCGGTGTCGTCGGATCGGTTTTGACCCGTGGATCATGATCGCCATTATTCGCATAGATCACTCGCCCCTGCGTTGAGTAAAGCCCTTTGCCGTGATAACCGGGAAGTTTGGATTGAAGTTGCGAAAGTGCTGTGCGGGTTTCAAATGTCTTGGGAAGTTGATTGCCGTCGCGGATGAGTGATGTCACCTTGAGTGTATGGACATCAACTTCGTATAGACCTTCTTCCATCGTGGCATAATAAACTTTGTTCGCTGGATCGCTTAAATGCCGCGCGTTTCCAGTGAGCCGACCCGGCATAACTTTAGGTGAAATAACGCGGACGTTCGAGTTCGAATCGATGACATAGGGCCCAATGAAAAGTTGTTGTGACTCGGCATGGATCATGCGATTGGCCGGTGTGCCACCGACACTCTCACTGCGAACGGTCTGTTGAAGTGTGGGTGAGATTTGGTAGAGCTTATCGCTGGAACCGAATGGCAAGTGAGGACCGTAGGTGATAACCCACAGATCACCGTTCCATGGTACGACGGCTCCAGTCCCACATTCATTTTCGTTGTTGAACATCGCTAACGATGGATAGATGCCACTGATGGATCGAGGCTCGTCTCCATAGTTTTTAGAGGCGTACGGATACGCACTGATCAGAGTCAATAAGGCGATCCAAACGGAGCGTGTTCGAGTCATCTGAGAGGGTATCCTTTTTCCGCAGCAGTTGGTCCTGAGCTTAGGATACCAAAAAAGCCCTGGTGAGAAGTGGGCCCAAGTGGCGTAAATTCGTGAAGATCATCCGCAGAGCAACCGCAATACCGGTGGACGGGTTCAAAAAATCTTGCTGCTGAAGTACATTGGTACTTGGTACGACGCAGTTTGATTTAAGACGTCCAAGTTGGTATTGGAACTCTCCTGTCTTCATCACACGCGCTCCAAGATGTTAGCTGTTCCATAAAGCGTAACGATGCAAGACTCACTCCATTTGTTTTTTCCGCTCTTGTCGAGCATTTTATTTGTACTGGCGGCGACCTACGCCCGCCAAGCGACTTCGTTAGGCGTTACGCCGTACACGGCGACGGCTTTATCGAATTTCACGCTGGCCATTATCTGGTTGGTGGTGGGCCTGTCGCAAAATGCATGGATCCCTTTAGGTTCGTTATGGCAAGCTGTCTGGATTGGGGCTGCGTTTGTCGCGGGGCAATTATCGACCTATCTCGCCTTTCGATTGGGTGATGTGTCGCTGGCAACACCTGTGTTTGGGGTGAAGATTATCATGGTCGCCGTCATGAGCTCGATGCTCGCCGAGCAAGGCATCACTCTCAGTATCTGGATCGCGGCCGCGCTGGCGACCATTGGAGTCGGCGTGATTCAATTTGGTGCCAGCGCTAATTCGGAAACCAAGTTAACGGCTCGACGCGCCGCCTTTTCGATCGGCTTTGCTTTGTTAGCTGCGACGTTGCTATCGATTTTTGATATCGCTGTCCAGCGAGCAGGCAAAGAGCATGGTGCCCTCCCCTTTCTCTCGACCATGTTCGTTTCGGTGGGGGTGCTCTCGTTAGGCTTGCTTCCATGGACCAATTCTGTGGCGCATATCCGGTCCATCGGCGCAAGTCGCCCCTTACTTTTCGCGGCAGCCTTTATGGCCGCACAAGGTTTGAGTGTTACTTATGCGTTGGGGCAATTCGGTGATGCAACTCGCATCAACATTGTCTATTCTCTGCGCGGCTTATGGTCCGTCCTGTTCGCCTGGATCGCCGCCAAGTTTTTCGCGAAGTCAGGCAGCGGTATGGCGCGCAGCACGCTCCTCTACCGCTTTATCGGCGCTGTGATGGTGACGGTCGCCATCGTGATCGCGCTGATTCGCTAATCGATGACGCATTTCGTCTGATCCATGTTTACGATGGGTCTGCAGGAAGATTGGCGGCTTTCAGGAGTTCTTCGCTCCCCGGATAGAGTTGCATAAACTTTTCGTAAGTCGTTTTGTAGTCTTTGATGAACTCAGGATACGCTTCTGATTCGGCAATGCGGATCTTCAGTTGTTTAAGCGACTTCACCATGAGCTCTCGTCCTTTCTCCGTTTCTCCTTTTCCTTTCCAGATCTCGGCCAAAATCGCTATTTCCTCGAAGCGGTAGTCGGAAGATTCATCTTCAACAATGACCTTGGTGAGAATCTTTTCAGCTATGGGAACATCGCCTGCTTTAAATGCGATGATGCCGAGGTCCGCATAGCTGTAATCTTCTTCCCAAATCGGTTCGAATTTCTTGATAAGGGCAAGTACGTCGGATTGGCGGTTTTTGGCTAGGAGTAGGTCGGCGTAAGTTTTGAATTGGCCACCAACCGCCGAATAGGAATCAAGGACTTCTTCTTTATCTTCGTCCTGTAGCTTTTCAACATGCGCCAAAAGCTTCTCATACAGCGCGATAAACGTTTCGTCTTTGTTGGCGCCTTTTAACATTTCAACCGAAGTGACATAAGAATCGAAATGTTCGGCGAGTGGTCCAAACGAACGCAATAGTTCTACTTGGCGTTCAGGAGTTGCATTAGGAATTTCGTCGACCAGTTTTTCATAGATGGAAACGATTTGGGCTGGATCCGGCATCTTCGGTCCATTCGCCAAATAGTTTTTACGATCGGTTACATCGAGAGACAAACCCAACAGTTGTCGTCCAATGTGAATATCAAGAATCGCGGATTGAGCGTAGTCTCCGTCTTCATCGACAGGCTGTTCTGATTTGGGATACCATTTTGTTCTGGGGCCATCGAACACCACACAGCCCTCTTCACCATTTAGTTTGGCCGATGCCAACGCCAAGCTATGGTTGCGCAGATTCAGCTCGCCGTTGGCCTCAATGACCTTGATAAGCTCGACATCGCTAAGAGGCTCGCCCTTCCACTGTGGTAGCCAGCGTTCTAGATCTAGCTCTTCTATTTCAGACGATTCTTGAATGAGTTCATCATTCTCCATTTCGAAACAAACGTGGAGAGCGTAAATGTCTTCGATGGGTCTTTTAATGAGATCGTAACCAAAAAAACACCAGGTCATGGAACCGACCATGCCAATGTTGACATCATCACCATCGAGGCCGACGGTATCCCTCTTGAGATATTTGATGAGCCAAACTTTTTTCATATCGCCAGAAGGTGGCCAAGGCACTTCGCGATGATCGATGATTTCTAATTCGTCTGGGATCTCGGCAAGCTCGTTGGGGTGTTGCAGCCAACCAGAGAATTCCGCTTTCGCTGCGAAATCGGGCTCCAATGCTTCTTTAGGAATAGCATCCTTCTTCTCTAGTTCTTCAAGGTATGATTTTGCTTTGGCAGAATAATGCACGTCTTTGCAAAACTCGACTAGAGCTTCGGTTCCAAATTTGAAATCAGCTTTGGCGGCCGCCCAGGCAGCTTCGAGCTGAATTTCTTTTTTGGGATTTTTTAAGGCGAACGTCAATAGTCGTTCGCGATCTTTGCTATTGATAAATGCTAATGCGACCGTCGCGTCGAGGGCTGCGCCATCCTCTTCATCAGCTTCCGATTTCGGAGCCGGTTGCGTGAGCCATAGCTCTAGTTGCTTGTGGCCAGCTGGAGTGTCGAACGGATGTTCGTCGATTTCTTCAGCAAGCATCATGTTGTTGGCGGTACTTAGCAACGTTTTGGCGATTCGTTCATCCGGAAGTGGTGCGCGGATTGCGCGTAGAGTGGATTCGCCTATCGGGTTCAGTTTAGTTAGTTCGTTAAAAACGGAGTACCATAAATAGTTGTCGGGAGCTAGGGGACGGCGTGTGGCCTCGACGATACGACTTGCACCTTCTTTCGATTGAAAGTGAACCAAGACCTTCAGTGCGTATACTAAATCTTCCTCGTCTTCCTTTTGGTTGAGAGCGATAATACCATCGTAGGCCTTCAGCAGTTCGGGAATACCTTTATCTTGAAAGACTTTGTAGGCGACGCTTTCTTCCAGCTCGCATTTTTCAAAACAAGACGTCAAAAGATAAAACGCTGTAACTTCATCGTTTTCTTTGGTTCGCTTGGTGAGTTGTTGCGGAGTGAGTGTCGCTAGTGCACTGACTACGGCTTCAGCGTCGCGACGAACTGAGATGGTTAGGTCATCCAGGGACTGAAGTTCTTTGGCTATGTCGCCACCATCTGCAAGCCCGCGTTGAATCGCTCGCCGCAATGGGCTGTTCAAACGCGAAGCTGGTGGTTGAGCGGCCTTGGCTCCTGCTTCTTGGGCAGAAAGATGATCCATTCCGATCGGCAGTGGGGCGAGGCCAAGCGTCGATATGAAGATGGTTTTCTGAAAGAACCGAAATCGTAGTAAACGCATATATTTCCTGTTGCCGTGTGAAGCGTCTTGGTGTGTCTTAGAAGTTTAGCAGTAACATTTGGACCTTGGCAATCTACTTGGTCGGCTTTGGAGGCAATGTTAAGCCTGCTTGCTGCAGCTTGTCTTGCGAGTCTGGGAATAGTCGCAGAAAGCCCCTGTAAAGTTTATCGTAGATGGGTTGGAGTTTTTTGTCTTTCAGGCGATATTCGGCAGGTTCTGCTTGCAAAGATTTGATCCAATTCATCCAGTGAATAAGCAATTTCTGACCTTTATTTGCTTCACCAAGTTCTTTGTAGATCTGGGCCAGAATTACCGCACTGTCGGGGTAAGTGGAGAAGCAAGACGTTTGAGTCGCTGCAGGTTCTAGTAGCTTCTGTGCTTCGTTCCTGTTTCCGAGTAAGTAATAAGCGTGTCCCATCTGAAGGAGTTCGAAATCGAAGCTTCGGGACTCTTTGAAATGGTCTACAACTTCCGTCGCATACTCTTTTCGATTTCGCTCGACCAAGAGTTTGATATACGGAAGAAAATTCACATCGAGAAAGGATTGTGGTGCTAATAGTTGCGTTCTCGCAATGAAGTTTACACGTTTCGGCAACGCCAAGAATTTTTCGTAGACTTCAAGGAATGCATCTTCACGCGGTATACCTTGGGTTTCAGCCAGGGCTTGGATGTAGAGTTCAGTATTCTCCTGCAAGCTTCCAAGTGGGGAGGTTAGCATTTCTTGGCGATTGGCAGGAAAAGTAGGTAATTGCGCGAGGACTCGCTCGAAATTGGTCACGAGATTTTTTGCTGAGTGCGAGGTCTTGGCTTGCGTCAGTTTTGCATCCACCGGATATTCGACGGAAGGATATCCAAGGAGTTTGCGACCCACATGAAGCCTCAGGACCTCGTTGATTTCCATATCAAAACCAGTAAGATCCGAAACGAAGTTAGACTCCGCATACCATCGACTATCTGCTCCATCGAAAATAACCAGTCCCTTTTCGTTTGCTTTCTCGGCGAGAGCTAAAGCAATTGCATAGTTTTCGTTAGGTGGAATAAAGTTCGTTTCAATCACCTTCATCAATTGGACGTTGGAAAGCGAATCGCCCTTCCAGTGTTTCAGCCAAAAGGTCGTATCGGCGTAGCCCGATGATGCAATATCAGGGAATTCAATGATCTTCAGATGATTGCGAGCTTCGGCTTCGTAATATGCGCGGGTTGCATAGAGATCTTCTTTGTGCTCCAGCGGCATGTATTCGAGAAGCTTCAAACTATCGCGGTCCAACAGTGCATATTCGACGGTTGGAGGAGCGAGGCCCTCGCAGTCGATCCATTCGAATCTTGTCAGAATGACATGGCCTAGTTTCTGGTCGAGCGTCCATTTAAGTTCCCGTTCCTCGACGATGCTCAGTTCGCTCGGACTAGCATTCTTGTTCGCGGGTTGCAGTTGCCTGTAGAGAGCGGCGAGTGGCAATAGTGATGGATCGCCTGAGAGGTTGGGGATTCGCTTTTCTTGGTCGAGAAGCGCCAAACTCAGTTGTGCTTCGTAACTCGTGTCAACCCCTTGGCACAGATTGACTAACTTGTCGAGACCGTTTCGATAACCGAGATTGACAGCAATGGTGGCAGCATGAATTTGCACCTGCTTAAGGGGATTACGCATCGCTTGGTCGAGCAGTTCGACTTGTCGCTTTTGGTCGAGCGTCTGCAGGGCGTTTATTGCCAGTCGTGTTTGTTCGAGGTCACCTTGGTAGGAATTGTTGACTTGAAGCGCGAGAAATCGATCGCCATCCATCGAGTTAAAGAGTCGCTCTCCTTTTGAATTCATAACATTTTCATGGTTTGCCACAGCTAGAAGTTCACCCGCGATCGGGTTAGGAGGAAGCGATTCACGGAAAGCTTCAATCACTTTAGGTGCATCGGCGGAAAAGCCAGGTAAATTATGGAATAAATCGCTCCAGTAAACGCAAGAAGGGGCCAATGGTTTTCTCGCTGCGTCAATAACGCGTTTCCCGATGTCTGGGGTGTCGTACATCACCATCACGCACAATATTAGTACGAGATCTTCTTCGTTCTCTGCTTGGTTGAGTTCCACAATCGAATCGTAACGCTTCAGTAATTCGGGAATTCCGGTCGTGGCCAAGAGAGTGGTGGTATCATCGTTCTTTTTTCTGGACTCTGCGAAAAAACATCCAATCCGGAACAGTGCCGAGGGCTTATTCTCGAAAAACGGACGAGCTAACAGCGTTTTCGTTGGTAACCTTTTTAGGGCTTCGATGAGGGCCTGCGCATCTCGCGGTGTGATTTCATAGTCCAAGGGAATATGCGAAATTGCTTCGTCGAAACTTTTATCCTCTTTTAACCCTAGTTGAATTGCAGAATACAAGGAACTTGAATCATCGGTCGCAAGGCCGCTTTGATCGCGAGCGTTTTCTTCTTGCCCTCGAACCATGTGTAGTAGGCACGGTTGCAGAATCAGGAACCAAGTAAAGATAACGTTGGCAAGTTTCATTCTGCACCAAGTGGAGGGGATATTTCGAAAAAGCGATTTTCCAATATGGAGAGACATTCTCCAGGCAAATAATACCGATCGCTATCACCCATGCTCGGGGATTTTAAATGGAAAAATTCAAGCCTATCCATGTTGCAGTGATTTTCCTAGAGGCTCCAAGCCAAAGCCATCTTCTATATGTTCCGACACATGGATGTGGTGGGCTGAAATCCACTCGCGATTCCATGAGACTGGTTGTGATGAATTCATCGCTATGCGTAATTGGAAGCAAGTGGAAATCGGAGGCCGATGTAAGTCTGACTCTTGTGGATGTGTATCGAGGTGCTGAATGAAGAGGTCGAATTATGGATTGGCAAGTGGGTCTGCGGGCAAATCGGCAGCGTCGAGTTCATTTTTCGCGTTTGGATAGAGCTCTAGAAACTTCTGGTATAGATCTCGATATTGTTGATATTCACTTTGGTTTTGACCAAGACCGCGGATAAAGCGGATGCGTTTTTGAAGCCGTTTCAGGGAGTCGATAAGCAGTTTTTGGCCTTTGGCAATTTCATTTTTGTTTTTCCAAATCTCTGCCAACATCCCCGTGTCGTCGACATAAACTTCCGAGGTTGTATTGATCAATACAGCCAAAAGCGGCTCGGCTCGCTCCGGTGCCTCCGCCAAGACATAGGCCCGCGCTAGCAGCGAGTAGCCATAATAGGGTGCCCACCGCGGCTCGAATTTGCCGCAGAGATCTAAGGCGTCTTGCCTTCGATTATTGGCAAGCAAGCATTTGATGTACGTTAGAAGATGTTCAC